>JAABUQ010000539.1_pt1 | contig 87915 bp, 59 predicted proteins | sample 5560001 | NCBI WGS metagenome assembly JAABUQ01 (sample SAMN10711888, study PRJNA513371) | rock metagenome | isolation source: Antarctica rocks | place: Antarctica: Victoria Land, Finger Mt nord | collected 2015-12-18
CCCGGTCGAGACGTAGAGGAGGCGGCGGGCGCCGGTTTTCAGAGCAAAATGGAGGGTGTGGCGGGTGCCTTCGAGGATGGATTCGGCGAGCGCGTAGGCGGGCTGCGCGGCTTGCTGGCCGCCGGAGTCGGTGGCGGCGTGGAGGATGTGGGTATGGGGTTGGGCGGGGAAGGCGAAGGTGCGGATGTCGCCCTGGAGGAGGGTGATGGCGGGGTGGTCGGCGAGGTGGGGGGATTTGGTGTGGAAGGCTTGGGCGCTGCGGGTGAGGACGGTGACGGGGAGGTGGAGGTCGAGCTCGCGGTTGGCGTGGAGGAGGGATTCGAGGAGCCAGTGGCCGAAGAAGCCGGTGCCGCCGGTGAGGAAGAGGCGGGCGTCGCGGAGTTCGGGCCAGAGGTCGCGGGTGTGCTCGAGGATGTGGGCGAGGTCTTGTGGGGGGAGGGGTTTGGTGGGCATCGGGATCGGGCGTCAGGGCGGTGGAGAGACAGGTTTGAAGCAATGACGAGCGCAGAGGGAGCAGAAACTGTGGTTGTCTACTGTAGGACCTGAGTCGCCGGGGTGGCGGGGGCACCGTCGGCGCGGAGAAAGGTGTCGACGACGGAGAGGTAGCGGTCGGGTTCCTCGTAGGCGGGGAGGTGGCCGCTCTTTTCGAAGTAGACGAGTTGGGCGTTGGGGATGGCTTTGGCGATGTTCCAGGCGACGAGCGGGGTGACGTTCATGTCGAAGCGGCCGTTGAGAACGAGGGTGGGGAAGTTGAACCTCCCGAGGGCGGGGGTGAGGTCGAGGTTGCCGATGGCTTTGCCGACGGCTTCGCCGATGGGTGCGTTGAGGCCGAGGTCGGGCGCGCCGGCGAGGTAGCGGGTGCAGAGCTCCTGGCTGTAGAAGATCATGCGGAAGTGGGTGCGGAGCTCGAGGTCGGCGATCTGTTGGGGGTCGGTGAGTTTGGCGGTCTCGAGTTTTTCGCGGGCGAGGACGTCGGGGAAGACGTCTGCCAGGGTGCGCTTCATCTGCTTGAGATTGGGGGCGGCGGAGTCGGAGAGGATGAGCTTGTGGACGTGCTCGGGGTGTGCGGCGGCGTAGGCCATGGAAATGAGGCCGCCGAAGGAGTCGCCGACGAGGTCGACCTTGTCGAGGTGGAGGTGGGCGCGGACGGCGTCGAGGTCGGCGACCTGGGCGTCCATGGTCTGGGGCGCGTTGGGGGAGATGCGGGTGGATTTGCCGAGGCCGCGCTGGTCGTAGAAGACGACCTGCCGGGTGCGCGCGAGGCGCTGCCAGACGTCGTTCTGGAGCATGTAGATGTGCGAGAGGCCGGGGCCGCCGTTGACGGCGATGACGGTGGTGGAGGCGAGGGAGGGGGCGCCGTAGATCTCGTAGGCGAGGTCGACTTCCGGGGTGCGGGCGAGGCCAGTGGAGACGGGGACGAGCTGGGCGTGGGCGGCGAGGGCGGTGACGAGGATGGGAATAAGACAGAGAGACGGGCGATGCGGCATGGTTTGATTATGCCGGACGGCTGCGCGGAGCGATGAGAGGAGGGCAAAGAGAGGCGCCGCAGAGGCCTTCGGGGCTGATCTGCGGCGCGGTCTTGTTGAGGTTGAGCCTTGTCGAGTGACTAGGCGGTGGGAGGAACGGTTGCGAGGTTCGCGGCGGTTGCGGCCGTGGTGCTGGTGTTGATGGAGCCGTTGACGCCGGTGGGGAAGAAGCCTCCCTGGGTGGCGTTGGCCGCGTTGCCGAAGGTGAGGAAGAGGACCTGGCCGGCGGTGCGGATGGCGGGAAGGCCGTTAGAGGTGTTGATGGACAGGTACTGGGTCTGGGGACCGCTGGGTGGCGGGATGAGATCGGCGCCGTCGAGCCTGGGTGTGGGGATGTTGAGGCGGGCGATCTGGGTGCGGATGGTGGAGACGTGCTCGGCCTCCGCGGCGAGGATGCGAGCCGCGGTGGTGATGACGAGCGGTGTGGTGAGCATACCGGCGGCGCCGGCGTAGGCGGAGACGCCGATGTCCTCGAAGATGCGGGCGAGGGTGAGGTACTCCGACTGGTTGCCGAAGCCAAGGCCGAGCGCGTTGAGGTTGATGTTGGGCTTGGCGATGGCGTTGGCGCCGAGGAAAGAGCGGAGCAGGACGACGTGGGCGCGCTCGTCGGAGCCGATCTGGCTGAGGATGGCCGAGGAGAAGACGAGGTTGTTGGAGAAGGTGACCTGCCGGCCGCCGGTGGTGGCGCCGCCGGTGGATGGGTTGGAGCCGCTGGCTACGCCGTTGGTGCCGATGTTGAACTGCTCGATGCCGTAGCCGAACTGGCCGTAGGTGTAGAACTCGGCCTCAAGGTACTCGAGGTTGAGGGCGAAGTTGAGGATGGCCATCTCGGTGGTGGACTGGGCCTCGGCGGGCGTGGTCTCGACGACGGAGAGAGCGCCGACGGCGGCGGTGGCGATGCCGATCTTCTTGATGAAGCTGCGACGGTTGTGGGCTGCGTCGATGAGTTCGGGAAGGATGCTCTTGGACATTTCAGATTCTCCAGATGCTTTTGTTGCGGACGTGCGTTGAGTAGTGAGATTGACGAGATAGCTAGGCGATGGAACGCTTGCCAAAGGCGACGAGGAAGCCGGCAGCCGGAAGGACGAGCATCCAGGTGGCGGGCTCGGGGGTGACGGAGGTGGCGGTGGAGGCGACGTTGAGGGTGAAGTTGGAGGTGCGCTGGGTGCAGGGAGCGGTGTCGGTCTCGAGGAAGGAGCCGGAGGAGGCACCGCAAAGGCTAGGCGTGAAGTTACCCTGGCCGGCGAAGAGGAAGCCGTCGGCGAAGTTGCCGATGGCTACGTTGGGGAACTCGGTGAGCGTAAGGATGTAGCTGCCGGAGCTGAGCGCCGCGGTAAGCAAGGCGTCGTTGCTGAGGCGGGTGGATGGGTCGACGGCGCCGCCGGTGCTGGAGGGGCCGATGACGGAGCCGTTCCCGTTGAAGAGGGTGATGGTTGGGACGAAGCCGCCGGCGGAGGTGGTGGAGCCGTCGAGGTTGGCGCCGCCGCCGTAGGACGTTGTCGAGAAGGTGAACGTCTGCGCGGAAGGAGCATTGAAGTTGTACTGGAAGACGGAGGCATCCGTCGGCAGGGTTCCGGGGATGGTGGTTGTGGCGGCGCTGGCGTGATGGCCGGCGGCGGCGAGCAGCAGAGCGAGGGCGGCGGGCAGGAACTTCTTCGCGATCATAGGAACAGTCTCCGGGAGTAGGGGTGATGGAGGAACGTGCCATGGGAGATCTCTGCGCATGGCGGTCCACGTCGGGGTTAGGGTTGCGATCGAGCGATGGCTGATGTTTCTCGCTCCAGCTGTCATGTAAATCAATACTCCTTTTGATGGATTGCTGTCGTAGCCGGTAGTGTGATTTCCAGGTGGAAGTCAGCACCTTAGTAAGTTACGTAGGAAAAGGGGATAGCTTGTTTGAGCGAACGAATACGAGGGCGGCGGACCCGTGGATTGCGGGGCGTCGCACGGTGCTCGGTACCAAGGTGTAGGAAGCGCCAGGATAGACCGCGGCGTGTGGTCTGGAGATCGATGCTGGAGGGGTGGTGTGAGGGAGGGGATGCTGGGAGGGAAGCGTGCTTCGGTGGGGGAGCTTTGTCGTGCTACTCGGCCAGATGCTGCGGTTTGGAGCCGAAGTCTGGGCCGAAGAAGAAGCGCTCGACGACCATGCAGAAGATGTGCTCGAGGGCGAGGTGCGACTCCTGGATGTTCATGGTGGTGGAGGAGGGGATGATGACGTTGATGTCGGCGAGGGGGGCCATGGCGCCGCCGTGGTTGCCGGTGTAGGCGACAGTGTGGATGCCCATTTGCTTGGCGAGGGTCAGGGCTTTGACGCAGTTTTTGCTGTTGCCGGAGGTGGAGATGGCGAGGAGGACGTCGCCGGGGATGCCGAGGGCCTCGACCTGTCGCTCGAAGACGTTGCTGTAGTCGTAGTCGTTGCCGATGGCGGTGAGGATGGAGGTGTCGGTGGTGAGGGCGAGGGCGCGAAGGGCGGGGCGGTCGACGGTGAGGCGGGAGACAAATTCGGCGACGAGGTGCTGGGCGTCGGCGGCGGAGCCCCCGTTGCCGCAGACCATGAGCTTGCGGCCGGCTTTCATGGCGCTGGCGGTGAGCTGGCCGGCCTCGACGACGGCTTGGTGGATCTCGTCCGAGGCGAGGACTTTTTGCATGGTTTCGATGGATTGCTGGAGTTGGCGCTTGATGAGGTCGTTCATGGAGGTCTCCGGGGTTACGGGGCAAGCAGGAGGCAGGTTCCTCGCTCTGCTCGGAGTGAAAAGGCAAAGGCGACCGGCAAAGCGGGTGCGGGGCCGATGCGAGGACTGGCTTAGGACGGTGAGGGGACCTGGGCCTGGGCGACGGTCTGGGTTGACGTGGTGTAGGTGGGCCTTGGCAGCTGGACGGGGCCGGTTTTGGGGTAGGCGAAGCCGTTGTCGAAGTTGATGCGTTCGAGTTCGACGGCGTAGGGGCGCTTCTGGACCTGGGTGTAGATGGCACCGACGTACTCGCCCATAACGCCGAGGAAGACGAGCTGGATGGAGGCGATGAAGAAGATGCCGATGAGCATGGGCGCGACGCCGACGGAGAAGGTGGACCAGAAGGCGAGCTTAAGGAGGAGGTAGACGAAGGCGATAAGGAAGGAGAGCGCTGCGCCGGCGAAACCGGCGAAGGTGGCGAGGCGGAGCGGCACCTTGGAGTGGTTGATGATGCCGAGCATGCCGATGTCGTAGAGGGTGTACCAGTTGTTCTTGGTGATGCCGAACTTGCGGGAGGGCTGGTCGTAGAGGAGCTTGACGGTGGGGAGACCGATCTCGGCGATCATGCCACGGAAGTAGGGGTAGGGGTCTTCGAAGGAGCGGACGAGGTCGACGACCTTGCGATCGTAGAGGCCGAAGCCGGTGTAGTTCTGGATTGTCTCGATGGAGGAGAGGCGCTCGGCGATACGGTAGTACTGCTTGCGGGCCCAGAACATAAGGGAGTTTTCCTCGCTGGTGCGCTTGATGCCGAGGACGCAGTAGGCTCCGTTTTCCCACTCGCGGATGAGGTCGGCGATCATGGGCGGGGGGTCCTGGAGGTCGGCGACGATGCCGAGTACGGCGTCGCCCTGGGCCTGGAAGAGGGCGTGGATGGGGGAGCGGATGTGGCCGAAGTTGCGGGCATTGACGATGACCTTGACGATGGGGTCCTGGGCGGCGATCTGCTTGAGGATGGCGACGGTCGCGTCGCTGGAGTGGTTGTCGATGAAGATGTGCTCGTACTTGTACCTGCCGATGCCGGCCATGACGTCGCGAACCTGGGTGTAAAGGTTGAGGACGTTGTCCTGCTCGTTGTAGCAAGGGGTGACGATGGAGATGGTCTTCAAGGCTGGGGACGCTCCGGCTTGGGGAAATGGGGGTAGTTCAGGCTGTGGTGTTCGCGGATTTCGAGGGTTTGAAGGAGAACTTGCGGTGTCCGACGAAGCCGGAGATGGTGGTGAAGCTCATGGTGATGGCTCCGGCGATGTAGCCGGCGGCGGCCTTGGAGTTGGAGGCGGTGTGGAGGAGGGTGAGGAGGTGGCCGTGGTTTGCGGCAAGCTGCTGGGCGTGTGCGATGGCGCCGAGGACCGGGGCGCGGTGATTGTGGAGGAAGGTCTGGAGGAGGCGGGTGAGGGCGGAGAGGATGAGGAGGCCGGGGAGCATGCCGACGCCGTAGACGGCGAAGCAGCGGAGCCACTCCATGAGATAGTTGCCCTGGGTGCGGAAGACGAAGAATTTGTAACCGAAGTAGGCGACGGTGATGTTGACGGGGGTGGAGACGAGCGAGGCGATGACGACGGCGAGGTAGAGGAAGCGCTGGGGGAGGAGGTGCGAGAAGAGGAAGAGGCAGGCGGCGAAGCTGAGATAGCCGAAGAGGGTGTTCCAGATGCCGACGCCGAGGTAGCGGATGAACTGGCCTTTGGGGAGGCGGTTGACGATGCGGGCGAGGCGGCGGGTGGGGACGCTCGGATTCTGCGCGATGGGGACGGCGGGGAGGGGCTGCGGGTGGAGCTCGTGATCTGCGGGCTCGGCGATGAGGTTGAGGTCAGAGGACACTGCGGCCTCCGTCGACGATGAGGTTCTGGCCGGTCATGTAGGAGCTGGCGTCGGAGCAGAGGAAGAGGACGGCTCCCTGGTACTCGTCTTTGTAGGCCATGCGGGCCATGGGGATGAGCTGGTGGAGTTTGGCGGTGAACTCTTCGGGCTGATTGTTGCTGACGCCGCCGGGGGAGATGGCGTTGACGCGGATGTTGTGGGCGGTCCAGTAGGTGGAAAGATAGCGGGTGAGGCCGAGGAGGGCGGTTTTGACGACGGAGTAGGTGACGGGCTTGACGGGCTGCTGGTCTTCGGGAATCGCGGGCAGGCCCTCCTGACGGTAGAGGCGCTGGTCTGGGGCGATGACGGCGAGGTCGGAGGCGACGTTGAGGATGACGCCGGCGTTGCGTTTGACCATTTCGGCGCCGAAGATGCGCGAGCAGAGAAAGGCGCCGGTGAGGCCGACGGCGATGTCGGCGTTCCAGGTGGCGAGGGGGAAGTGCTCGAGGCGGGACCAGGGTTGGCCGGGTTTGGCGTCCTCGACTTTGGGGTTGTTGGCGGCGTTGTTGATGAGGATGTCGATGCGGCCGAAGCGGGCGAGGATGTGGTCGCGGGCGGCTTCGAGCGAGGCTTCGGAGGTGATGTCGACGGCCAGGCCGAGGGCCTGGCTTCCGGATTGGGGGCCGTGGGCGAGCTGGAGCTGGTCGGCGCGGAGGCCGGGGTTGGCGTGGGCTAGGTCGAGGAGGACGATGTGGGCGCCGGCGGCGGCGAGGATGGCTCCGTGATGGTAGCCGAGGAGGCCGGCGCCGCCGGTGATGATGGCGACGCGGCCGGTGAGGTCGAAGAGGGTTTGGGCGCGGTTGGGGAGGGCTTCCGGCATGGGTACTAGTATCTCAGACCGGATAATGCAGCGGCCCGTGGGCGGACTGGTCGACGAGATATGTCTTATCCCATCGCGTTGCGTCTTCTCACTTCCGAGAAGTTTACTTATGATTAGTGATTGTTGAGGTACTTTCTTTCGCTGCTATGCACAGTGCAAATCTGATTCATGAACTCGAGATTCTTAAGCGGAGAGCGGTCGAAATTACTCCTCCGACGGCACACAAATTCAGCGAGCGAAGGCGGGCCTCCGTGGTCCTGCCTTTTTTCCGGAGGGTCTCGGACTCAATGAATCCATGTTGCTTGGTGGAGGGCATCCCCAGTTCATGGTGGTTGGGCACAACTTCGGTTGCGTCGCTTACAGGGAGAAGATCGAGGAAGCCTCAAGAGAAGATGATAAGGCTACCTGGCGGAATGTAGATTCCTTGTTGGTGAGGCGAGGGTCCCGTCTGACCTCTTCTTCCGGACAAACTGGTTCGTCGGACTTTTGCCTGGCAACAAACAATCAGGAAAGTTTCTTCGAAAAAAGCATCCGGAGTACGAAGAGAACTGTAGACGGCTTTTTGTCGATCAGGTGAGATCAACCGGCCCAAGGCCATCTTCTTTCTAGGACCAGAGGTAGCTACCCGAGCGCACCGAATCGCTCCCGCCTTGACTCCGTGGAAGAGCGCGAAGCGCTGGGCCGACATAGACAAAAGCGGAATAGGACATTCACAGCGTGGAGTATCAATTTCGGAAACAGACTTGACCGTCAATGTTGCCGCCTTGCTTCACACATCCTTTGGTGCTGCAAACCAGAGCCGTCGAATGAGGAATATGAATATCCCTATGATGGAGGCTGAAATCGTCACGCAGGCTGCAACAGATTCTGATTGGTAACCACAACACGGTTCACGCGACTTATAGGCTGCGGGTCTGGCCGCCGTCCATGATGTAGGTGCTGCCGGTGGAGAAGGCGGCGTGGGGGCTGCAGAGGTAGGCGGCTAGGGAGGCGATCTCTTCGGGGGTGCCGAAGCGGTTCTGGGGGACTTCGGTCTGGAGCATGTGCTCGACGGCTTGTTTGCGGGTTGAGAGGTGGCGTTCCCAGGAGCCGCCGGGGAAGAAGATGTTGCCGGGGGCAATGGTGTTGACGCGGATGCCTTCGGGGGCGAGGAGGCGGGCGAGATTTTTCGCGTAGTTGTTGAGGGCGGCTTTGGCGGCGGTGTAGGGGAGCGGGGCGGGGGTGGCTTCGACGGCGGTGATGGAGGAGAGGAAGAGGATGGAGTTCGCGGTGGCGGGGTCTTCGGTGGGGGTGCGGAGGTGGGGGATGGCGGCCTGGGCGAGGCGGGTGCTGGCGAAGAAGTTGGCGTCGAAGAGGCGGATCCACTCGGACTCGTCCTGCTGCCAGCCGGGTTTACCGGAGCCGGTGCCTAGGTTGGCGACGAGGTGGTCCAAACGACCGAAATGCTCGACAGTTCTCTGGAAGGCGTCCTCGATGGTTTTGGAGTCAGAGAAGTTGCCGGAGATGGCGAGGATGCGGTGGTGGAGGTCGGGGGTGGCGGCGAGCTCCTGGTGGGTGCGGGTGAGGGAGTCGACGTCGCGGCCGGTGAGGACGACGCGGGCGCCTTCGGCGAGGAGGGTGGCGGCGATGGCGCGGCCGATGCCGCGGGAGGAGCCGGCGATGAAGGCGACCTGGTCGGTGAGGTGGAGGTTCATGGGTTGAGTTTAGCGAGGATCGCGTATGAAGAAGATGACTCTGGTTTTTTGAAAGATATGGAAGGGAACGGGTCGGCAAAGGAACCGATCGCAAGAGTTTCAGTCTCGAAAGCTCGTCTTCTAAACCCGCTTCCTGAAGATCCCTGAGATCCGACTTCTCAAGAACCAACTTCACGAAGGCTTCTAGCTCTTGTTATGTGAATTTCAGCAGCCTGTCATTTATCTCGAGAACGCAGGTGGGAAAAAACGGTCCGAGCATTACCCGACTCCTCGGACAGACAACTACTTCGTCCTTCGACTGAACTCTCATGTCCGGGAACATTGCGGACGCAGCACTGCTGTTTTCTAAATCATGGCGAAGTGAGAGCTGCTTGGTGACTGGGAGATATTGAAGCGCAGTACATCACAGTATCGCGTAGATTTCTCACTTGAACAAAGCTCACTAGACATCCTCCTGGGTCGAGTTAGACGGCGGTCCAGCCGCCGTCGATGTTGAGGTTCTGGCCGGTGACGTAGGTGCTTGCGTCGGAGGCGAGGAAGAGGAGGGCTCCGACGAGATCGCGGGGGCGGCCGATGCGGTTTAGGACGGTGTAGCCCTTGAGGCGGGTGACGAAGGGGGAGTCTTCAGCTACGGAGTTTTGACCTTCGGCGTCTTCGGTGTTTGAGAAGGGACCGGGGGAGATGCAGTTGGCGCGGACGCCGGAGGTTCCCCAGAAGGAGGCGGTGTAGCGGGTGAAGGCGGCGAGGGCGGCTTTGGAAGCGGAGTAGCCGGGGGGGTTGAGGGAGGTGGTGCCCTCGTAGAGCTGGGGGCGGGGGGCGACGGTGGCGTACATGGTGGCGATGTTGATGATGGAGCCGCTGCCCTGCTCTTTCATGCGGAGGCCGAGGCGCTGGGTGGTCTGGACGGCCCAGTAGACGCCGCCCTGGAGGTTGCGCTGCCACTGGTCGAAGGTGGAGTTTTCGAGCGATCCCTCGGGGACGTTGAAGCCGGTGGCGGCACCGAGCTCGTGGGCGTTGTTGATGAGGATGTCGATGGAGGTTTCTTCGGCGGCGATGCGGGTGCAGAGGTCGTTGAGGGCGGCGACGTCGTACATGTCGATCTGGTGGACGGCGATCTTGTCCTGGCCGAATTCGTTGGCCCAAGCTGCGGCTTCGGATTGGAGACGGCTGCTGCGGCCGAGGGCGACGACGCGGGCTCCGTTGGCGAGGAGGGCGAGGGCGAAGGTGCGGCCGAGGAATCCGGAGGCTCCGGTGAGGATGGCGGTTTTTCCCTGGAGGGAGAAGAGGGTTTGGGTGGAGAGGTCTTGGGCGGTGAGGGGCATGGTGGGGCTTTTCCTAAAGTTCGAGCTCGCTGTGTGAGCCGAGGCGAACGAGTTCGAGTGTCTCAGCGTCTGGCTTGCGATAAATCAGAACGAGGTCGGGCCTGATATGGCAGTCGCGATGATCGGCGTACTCACCGGTTAGAGCATGATCCCTGAAGCGAGCGGGGAGGGAGATGTCTTGCGCCAGGAGCGCGATCACGGCCGGGAGGTCTTGTGCAATGACGAGGCGGTAGACTCCGCGTTGCACTCGCTTGTAATCCTTGTCAAAGCGCTTGGTGGGTCTAGTCTTCCGCATTCAGGTGGGCCATGAGCTCCTCGACTGAGTTGAAAGAGGGCATGTCGCCGCGGCGAGCTTGCTGCATCGCTTCGATGGTCTCTGCGTTGGGCCGGAACACTTCGGTTGGGATCGCCTGCTCCTGAGCAGTGCGTTCAAGGAAGATGCGGAACGCCTCCGAAAGGGTAATCCCTTCGTGTGCAAGGAACCGTTCCACCTCGTCTTTGATCGTTTGAGCTACTTCGACCTGCACCAGCGCGGTTGCGGCCATGACACACCTCCTGCAAGAGTTTATCGCTGAACATGAGCGCGAACGTAGGCGAGTTGGGCGCGGATGAAGTTGACCTCGTCGCCGGGGGCGCCGCGGGCTACCTGGAGAGTGAGGCCGCCGGTGTAGCCGATGGAGCGGATGGCGCGGAAGACGTCGTCGAAGTCCGCGGAGCCGGTGCCGAGGGGGCGGGTTTCGACGCCGCCATTGGGTTTGCGGAAGCGGTCTTTGATGTGGATGGAGCCGATGCGGTGGCCGTAGGCGGCGAACTCCTCGGAGGCGAGGTAACCGAGGCCGGAGGAGTTGCCGGAGTCCCAGTTGACCTTGAGCATGGGGTGGGGGATGCGGTCGAGAAAGGCGGCGAAGTCCCGGGGGTTGAAGTCGGCTTCGAGGTGGAGTTCGACGCCGGTGGCTTCGGCGGTCTTTAGACCTTCGGCGAGGACTTCGAGGACGATCTGCTTTTCTTCTTCGGTGCGGATGGAGGACTGGTCGACGAAGGGGAGGACGAGGTGGTGGGCGCTGATGCGGGCAGAGGCGCGGAGGAGAGCTCCGAGGAAGCGCTGGCGGCGGGCGCGCTCGTCTTCGGTGCAGCGGAGGAAGGGGAAGTCCATGAACCAGTCGCCGCAGACGGCGGGGGTGGCGACGCCGTAGTGCTCCTTGAGGGCGATGAGCTCCTCGATGCCGGCGTCGGTGGTGAGGGGGTTGGCGGAGGCGCCGTACTCGTCGTAGATCCACTCGATGTAGCTGAGGCCGGCCTCGCGGGCTCGGGCGAGCTCTTCGCGCCAGGAGTTGCGGGGGAAGGATTGGAAGCGGCCGTCCTCGGGCGGGGAGAGGCGGCCTTGCATGATGCCGTACTGGGTGGTCATGGAAACTCCGTTCGATTCGGTGGCAGCACGACCCCACCCTTTCGCGATGGGTCTGCGAAAGGATGGGGCACCCGGCTTTGTCGCGCCCCGCTTATTCGGGGAGTGGTTTGACGATCATGTTGGCGAGGAACTCTTCGCGGGGAAGGAATGGGAAGAGGTCTTCGAGGGGTTTGGAGACGAAGGAGCCATCGGGTTTTTGGTAGGACTGGAGGCGTGGGGCGCGGACCTCGTCGGGAAGGACGTTGACGTCGCAGAGGACGGGCCCCGGCATGTCGAGAACCTTGCGGACTTCGGTGCGGAGGTCGGTCTGGTCGGCGATGACGTGGGTGTCGAGGCCGTAGGAGGCTCCGACCTTCGTCAGGTTGGGGATCGTTAGGCCGGTGTTCCTGTCGGCTCCGATCGAGGCTTTGCCGAAGTAAGCGGCTTGCGAGGCGCGGATGGAGGAGTAGCCGTCGTTATTGAGGACGAAGAACTTGATGGGGAGCTGGAGGCGGTGGATGGTTTCGAGCTCCTGGATGTTGAACATGAAGCCGCCGTCGCCGTCGACGGCGATGACTTCGCGGCCGGGGTTGGCGATCGAGACGGCGATGGCCATGGGGATGGCGTAGCCCATGGAGCCGAGGCCGGCGGTGTGGAAGAGGCGCTGCGAGTGGAGGGTGGGGCAGGCGAGGAGGTATATCTCGATGCCGGAGCCGGAGTTGCCGACGACGAGGCGGTCTTCGGGTTTGGCTTCGGTGCCGAGGACCTCGGCCAGGTTGAAGATGGAGACGAGGCCCTCGGGCTTGCGGTGCTCGTCGGTGACAACCGGGTAGCGGGTCTTCCAGTCGGCGCAGCGGGCGAGCCAGGGCTGGACGTCGCGAGGCCTGAGGAGGTCTTTGTGTTTGAGGAGTTCGGTGAGGAAGGCTTTGGCGTCAGCGCAGATGGGCTGCTGGAGGTAGGGATGGAGCTTTTGTAACTCCGCGGGGTCGATATCGACGGCGACCTTGTGGGCTTCGCGGGCGAGGTTGTGGGGGGCGTAGCCGGTGATGGCGAAGTCGAGGCGGACGCCGATGGCGAGGAGGAAGTCGGAGTTCTGGAGAGCGAAGTTGGCGCCGCGGGCGGCTACGGATCCGGGGCGGCCGACGTAGGTGGGGTCGTCGGAGGGGACGAGGTCGGCGGCGCACCAGGTAGCTACAGTGGGAACGCCGAGGAGCTTGCGAAGCTCTTCGAACTCCTTTTCGGCGCGGGCGAGGCGGATGCCGTTGCCGGCGAAGAGGAGAGGGCGCTCGGACGCGTTGAAGGCCTCGATGACGCGGCTGACCTCGGAAGGGATGTTGGAGGTGCCGCTGATGTTCGACAGGCCGGCGACCTCCGACGGATTGAAGGAACGGAGCTTGGTGGGGTCTTCGAGCGGGGTGGCCTGGACGTCGAGGGGGATGTCAATCCAGACGGGACCGGGGCGTCCGTTGAGGGCGAGGTAGACGGCCTTTTCGAGATGGTAGCGGATGTCTTCGGGGACGAGGATGGTCTCGGCGTACTTGGTGATGGGGCGGACGATGGAGCAGATATCGACCTCCTGGACGCCGAGCTGGCGCATGCCGAGGGGTTTGCCGGTGGCGGCGTCGAACATGCGGTCGGGGCGCTTGACCTGTCCGGAGATGTAGAGGGTGGGGGTGGAGTCGAGCCACGCGCCGGCGACACCGGTGACGGCGTTGGTGCCGCCGGGGCCGGTGGTGACCATGCAGACACCGAGGCCGTTGGTAGCCTTCGCGTAGCCTTCGGCGCAGATGGCGGAGGCCTGCTCGTGCGAGTTGCAGACCGGTCGGATGCGGGTTTCGGCGCCGAGGGACGCGTTGAGGTGCATGGCGCCGCCGCCGGTGACGAGGAAGAGGTCTTTGATGCCGAGATCGGCGACGAACTGGACGACGTAGTCGGAGAGTTTCATAGTCTTGACCATCGTAAACGGCACAATGCGGATTGGTTTGAATTTGTCACGCGAGCGGGAATTATGAGTGGAGATTGAAGCTCGCTGCATCTACTACGAGACCGCGACTGCGATAACGAGGAGCGCAAGACATGGGTGAACAAATGACAGTTCTAGTTACGGGTTCATCGACAGGCATCGGCAAGGCGACGTGCAAGCTGTTTCAGGAGCGCAACTGGAATGTTGTCGCGACGATGCGCAGGCCGGACGATGAGAAGGAGCTGCCCGCGCTCGAGAATGTGCTGGTGACGCGGCTCGATGTCACCGATGCAGCATCGATTCAGGCTGCGGTGAAGGCGGGTATCGATCGGTTCGGCAGAATTGATGTGCTGGTCAACAATGCAGGGTTCGGTTCGTATGGGCCGCTCGAGGCAACGTCCATGGAGAAGGTCGAGCGGCAGTTCAGCACCAATGTGCTGGGTCTGCTCGCGACGACGAAGGCGTTGCTGCCGCATTTTCGTGCGAACCGAAGCGGCGTCATTGTCAATATCTCCTCCGTCGGCGGGAAGGTCACGTACCCGCTCGGCACGTTGTATCACGGCACGAAGTTCGCGGTGGAGGGCATCTCCGAGGCGTTGAGCTTTGAGATGGGCACCGTCGGTGTGCGCGTGAAGATTGTGGAGCCGGGCGCGATCAAGACAGATTTTATGAAATCGTTTGATTTCAACAATGACGAGACGCTGACGGAGTATCAGGACGTGGTCGGCAAGCTGATGAAGGTGGCTGGACCGATGATGGAGAACGGTGCGGAGCCAACCGTCGTTGCGGAGGTGATCTACCAGGCGGCGACGGATGGGACTGATCAGCTTCGCTACACAGCCGGAGATGATGCCGAACCGCTGATGGCCAAACGCAAGGCTGAAGACGACACGACCTTCCTTAGGGGCATGCGGGAACGTTTCGATCTGTAGGCCGAGCCGCGGTTGAGTGTCGGAGAGCTGGAGTGCGCGTCTCGCTACTCTGGCGGTCGGAGGAGGAAGACTTCTTTGGCGGCGAGGTTGCGGGCCTGGAGGATGGTGTCGACGAAGTGGCGGACGGCTCCGCGGCCGCCGGGTTGGGTGGAGACGAAGCCGTGGCCTTGCTCCTGGCGGCCGGAGACGTAGGTGAGGACGTCGGTGGCGGCGTTGGCGGGGCAGGCGCTGAGGCCGGCGATCTCCATGGCGAAGAGGTCGTTGACGTCGTCCCCGAAGAAGCAGATGTGTTCGAGCTCGATGCCCGTTGTGTAGGAGAATTCGCGGAGGGCGGTGGCCTTGTCGCGGCAGCCTTTGGTGACATGGCGGATGCGTAGTTTTTCGGCGTAGCGGTCGACGAGGGGGGAGGGTTCGCCGGAGATGAGGGCGAGCTGGAGGCCGAGGCGGCGGGCGAGGGAGATGCCCATAATGTCAGCGAAGGAGAAGGTCTTGGACTCTTCTCCGGAGGAGGCGGACCAGGTGAGGGTGCCGTCGGTGAGGACGCCGTCGACGTCGAAGGCTATGGCCTGAAGGGTGGTGAGGTTTTGGGGATCGATAGGCATGGGGTGATCGGTCAAGGTTGCTGTAGAGGAGCAGGTTTCCGCTGCGCGAAGGATGAACAACTTAGAAACTAAGCAGGTCCTCCGCTGCGCGAAGGATGACAAGCTCGAAAGGGCAAGCGGATCCTGGGCTGGGCGAAGGTGGACAATCGCAAAACCAGAGGAGGTCCTCCGCTGCGCGAAGGGGAACACACTTTAGAACTGAAAGGTGGTGGGCAAGCTTGAGGTCGTTGAAGGAGAGCACCCCACCCTTTCGCCACGAGGCTGCGAAAGGGTGGGGCACCCAAATCTGCGATGGGCACCCAGGTCTGCGATGGGCAGCGGGATGCTGGGTGGCAGCGATGTTGGGCTAGACGGCGGCTCCGACGCGGCGGAGTTTCTTCATAACGGGGACCTCTTCGTCGTAGACGCGCTTGATGCCGTCGCCCATGGATTGCTCCACGAGGCGGATGTCGCGGACGAGGCGGGAGATGCCGTTGGGCTCGAGGGAGGCGGACTGATCGGAGCCCCACATGGCGCGGTCCATGGTGATGTGGCGCTCGACCATGCAGGCGCCGAGGACGGCGGCGGCGACGGAGGTGGGGATGCCGGTCTCGTGGCCGGAGTAGCCGATGGGGATGCCGTAGCGCTGGGCCATGGTCGGGATGGCGCGGAGGTTGAGCTGCTCGTATTTGGCCGGGTAGGTGGAGGTGGTGTGCATGAGGATGAGGTTGTCTTTGCCGAGGACTTCAACCGCGTGGTCGATCTCGTCGTAGGTGCTCATGCCGGTGGAGGCGACGATGGGTTTGCCGGTTTTCCGGACGTGCCGGAGGAGGTTGTCGTCGGTGAGCGAGGCAGAGGCGATCTTGTAGACGGGGGTGTCGAAGTCTTCCATGAAGTCGACGGCTTTTTCATCCCAGGGCGAGGCGAGCCAGGGGGTCTTGAGCGATTTGCAGAAGGAGGCGATCTCTTCGTAGTCTTCCTTGCCGAACTCGAGGCCGCGCTTGAGGTCGCCGTTGGTGGCGCCGAAGGGGTTCTCGCGCGGGGTGGCGAGCTCCTTCTCGGTGTAGACGATCTCGACGGTGCGCTTCTGGAACTTGACGGCATCGCAGCCGGCGGCTACGGCGACGGAGATGAGGCGCTTGGCCAGATCGATGTCCCCGTTGTGGTTGATACCGATCTCTGCGATGACGTAGCAGGGCTGCCCATCACCTACCTGCTTGCTTCCGATCTTGACTATGCTCATTTTGGCTCCGGGGAGTGCTGGGGAGTGCTTGTTTTGCGGCAGTCGCGATGTCGGCTGCGGTGCTCGCGCCCAGGGTGGATTGTTACAGATGGGGGGTGGAGGCGTCTAGGCTGTTGGAGCCGGCGCGGGCGGGTATGACGGGAGCGAGACGCGGAATTAACCTGCTCGTTGCACAGACACGGAGCGGAGTTCGCGCTTAGCATGAAGCTCGCGCGCGGAGATGGTTTGCGGAGCATTTCTGAGGCGAGCGTGAGCTCGGAGGAGAGCTCCCGAAGGAGACGCATGAGATTGGGATTTTCGGTTTGGGGCGGGCTGATCCTGGTGACTGCCGTGGGTTGGGGGCAGGGCGCGGGGATCACGAGCGGTGGAAGGACGGAGTTGCTGTGGCCCAACGGAGCACCGGGGGCGAAGGGGGGCGCCGAGGCGGACAAGCCGTCGCTGACGGTGTTTCTGCCGGCTTCCAACCCGACGAAGACGGGTGTGGTGATTGCGCCGGGCGGGGGGTACGCAATGCTGGCGATCGAGAAGGAGGGGTATGCGTTCGCGAAGTGGCTGAATGCGCGGGGGGTGGCGGCGTTTGTGTTGAAGTACCGGCTGGGGCCGGAGTACCGTCATCCGATCGAGTTGGGGGACGCGCAGAGGGCGATCCGGATGGTGCGGGCGAATGCCGCGGGGTACGGGGTGGCGGCGAATCACATAGGGATGATGGGGTTTTCCGCCGGCGGGCACTTGACGGCGACGGCGGGGACGCATTTCGATGCGGGCAGGGCGGACGCACCGGATGCGATCGACCGGCAGGGCAGCCGGCCGGACTTCCTGGTGCTGGCGTATCCGGTGATTACGCTGATGACGCCGGCGGCGCACATGGGATCGAGGAGCTACCTGCTGGGGAAGGCTCCGGCTCCGGCGCTGGTGCGGTCGCTTTCGGCGGAGACGCAGGTGACCAAGCAGACGCCGCCGACGTTTCTGTTTGCGACGACGGACGACGACGTGGTTCCGGTGATGAACAGCGTGGCGTTCTACACGGCGCTGGTGAAAGCTGGTGTGCCGGCGGAGATGCACCTATTTCAGAAGGGGGCGCACGGTGTAGGGCTAGCGGCGGGGATGCCGGCGCTGAGCGTGTGGTCGGACCTGCTGATCAAGTGGATGCGGGAGCGGGGATATGCGGCTCCGCAGCCGGATACGGCCCCGAGACGATAGGCGCGGGTCGACCGGCTGGATTGGCGGCTGGGGCGAGATTTCATCTGCTGTTCAACGGGGGCAGAAGCTTCGGCTGCTAGGGTTCGCCTTGTCGCGGAGGCAGAAGGTTTCCGCCGTCTGCGAGAGATGGTCGCTTGAGAGCGAAGGAAGTCCCCTCATGTTGAAGCAGATCCAGATCCAGTTTGCAGCGAAGTGTGCGATGTGGACCGTGGCCGTTGTGGCCGGCACGTTCCCGGTCAGGGCTCAGACGACACAGATCCAGCCGGGAGCGGGAAATGCGCAGGCGATCTTGACGGCGCAGAGGTCGCCCCTGGTTCAGAGCGCGTATGAGTTTCTGGTGGGGCAGACGTTTGGTTTATCCGCAGACAACCTGCGGGCGCAGACATTTGACGCGATTGCGAACCCGCGGACGTGCATTCTGCACCGAGCGAACCTGAAGCTGACGGACAAGCAGGCGATTCTCTCCGAACTGCTGTCGCAGGGGCTGCTGAACAGGGCGGACGACGCGACATTTCCGGGCGGCCTGATGGCCGGCGTGTTTCCGCCAGTGCTGAGCGATCCGAGTGCATGCCCGCAGCTGCCGCAGCGATTCTGGTCCGCTCCGGGGAGCAGCTTTGGCGGGCACCACTCGTATCCGGGAGGTTTGCCGGTGCATGAGTCGAACAACGACACGGCGGACATCAACCTGGCGGAGGAGTACGGGAATGTGTATGGGCAGTCGAACCGGGCGGGTTTGGCGGTGGTGAACATCGCGGGCATCTACGAGCCGAACCCGGCGGAGGGGACCCCGAGCGTGCTGAAGCTAAACCACGACATCATTGTGGGTGCGCCGATCTGGCATGACTGGGCGAAGAGCATTGTGTTTCAGTGGAATGCGGATGGCACCGAGTTTCCGGAGTTGAACATCGGCGGCAGCGGCGCGGGGCTGGATAATGCGGGGGCGGCGGGCGACTCGCGAACGGGGGGCCATCACATCCTGTCGATTGCGGAGGCGATGCTGCGCGGGTTTACGCCGGCCTTTCTGATCACGCAGGCGAGCGCGCACTCCACGCCGACGAACGGGAATGAGTACAAGGTGGTGAACTGGATTCGAGCGGCAGCCATTGTGGCGCGGCTGGATCCGGTGGCCCGCGGGTATCTGATTGTCGACGGCAAGGGGACGTACCGGCTGCCGGCGTTACGCCGGACGGGAGAGGTGGACCTGCTCGCGGGCGGGCAGACGAATATTCTGACGGAGTACGAGCTCCACAATCTGTCGGACGCGGACTTCATCTTTTCGGGACCTGCGGTGGCCGCGGACCAGCTGGTGTTGGCACAGCTTGCGCCGAGTTTCGGGTATGACCCGACCAAGACAGCTCCCTACAACAATGAGTATCGCAACGTGGTCTTCAGCAACTTCAGCGCGGAACGGCTGTTCGCGGTCTACACGAACGCGGGTGTCGAGGGTGTGCGGAGGGAGATCAACCGGCTGCGGGCCCAGGGCAAGCTGTAGCGCGATCCAGCACTGGAGGCGCGGGGGCGATGGCGGATCTGGCCATCGCCCGATCCCTTTTGGGTTACGCTGCACCAGCGTGACTCCGACGGTTAGCGGTTGGAGTTTTCGGGGGCGCGGAGGTAGGCGTCCTGGCCGGCGATCCAGTCCTGGCGGGGCGGGGTGAAGACGTCGAAGTCGATGGTGTCTTCAAGGGCGACGGCGGAGTGGGGGACGTTGGGCGGGATGACAATGACGCCACCGGCGCGCACGTCGTGGGTCTGGCCGGCGATATGGAAGCGGAGGGCGCCCTCGAGGATGAAGGCGAGTTGCTCGTTGGGGTGGGAGTGCTCGGGGACGACGCAACCCTTGCGGAGGACGATGCGGGCGAGCATGGCGTGTTCTCCGGTGATGAACTGGCGGGTGAGCAGGGGATTGAGCTGCTCGGGGGGGATGGTGCTCCAGTTATGGAGTGATGGTTGGGCGAGGGGCTTGACGGTGTCTTGGGTGTCCTGGGGCATGGGGCTGGCCTTTCGTGGGTTCGGTTGCGGGTGTGAGGGGACGATGAATTTGTCTCTTTGGTTTGCGATGCGGCTTGTGTAGAGTAAGGCCATCAGGAAGACAACAAGAATGGACATACGGGCGGTTGACGCCGGTCGTGTCCCCTTACAGCAGGCTGCTGCCAAGTCGCGGCGCTGCCGAAGTAACGGCGATCTCTAGAAGCGACAGTAACGACGGGGGGCGGTTGCGATATGCGTTTTCCTGGAGCGAGAGTGGTGCTTGCGTTTGTTCTCCTGTTCGGTTTGAGCGGGTCCATGGTGCTGGCGCAGATGCCGGCGACGGCCGGGACTGACCGGGTGGCGGCGCTTGAGAAGCAGGCGGGCGACAATGCGACCGCGATTGCGGCGGCGCAGACGGCGGGCGACAACGCGTGGATGCTGACGAGCTCGGCGCTGGTGCTGATGATGAGCGGGCCGGGGCTGGCGCTGTTTTATGGCGGGCTGGTGCGCAAGAAGAACATCCTCGGGACGATGATGCAGACGTTCGCGATGATGGCGGTGATCACGGTCTTGTGGGCGATGGTGACGTACTCGCTGGCGTTTGGGGATGGCGGGAGTTTCATCGGTGGGCTGCACAATGCGTTTTTGCATGGCGTGGGGCTGATGCCGGACAAGGACTATGCCGCGACGATTCCCCTGCAGACGTTTATGGTGTACCAGCTGATGTTTGCGATTATCACGCCGGCGTTGATTACGGGGGCGTTTGCGGAGCGAATGAAATTTTCGGCAATGCTGGTGTTCCTGATCCTGTGGGCGATTTTTGTATACAGCCCGATGGCGCACATGGTGTGGGGCAAGCACGGTCTGCTGAATGCGACGCTGGGCGGGAGATTTCCGACGCTGGACTTTGCGGGCGGAACGGTGGTGCATGTGACGTCGGGGGTGTCGGCGCTGGTGACGGCGCTCTATCTGGGCAAGCGGGTGGGGTACCCGAAGATTCCGATGCCGCCGCACTCGGTGGTGCTGAGCTTTATCGGGGCGTGCCTGCTGTGGGTAGGCTGGTTCGGGTTCAACGCCGGGTCGGCGCTGGGATCGGGGACGCTGGCGACGTCGGCGTTTGTGGCGACGCACTTTGGCGCGGCGGCGGCGGCGATTGGGTGGGGTGGGGCGGAGTGGCTTCGGCAGGGCAAGGTTTCGGCGCTGGGCGGGATCTCAGGATGCGTGGCGGGACTGGTGGCGATTACGCCGGCGGCCGGATTTGTGACGCCGATGTCGGCCCTGTGGATCGGGCTGATGGCGGGGGTGTTCTGCTACTTCATGGTGGTGAAGGTGAAGGCGGCGTTTGGGTACGACGATTCGCTGGATGCGTTTGGCGTTCATGGAGCGGGCGGGACGCTGGGCGCGCTGCTGACGGGGATCTTTGCGAACAGCGCGATCAATCCGATCTTTGGCGCGGGAAAGGCGACGGGGTTTCTTGAAGGAAACCATTCGCAGATTCTGAATCAGGTGGTTGGGGTGGGGCTGGCATGGGGGATCTCCGCGGTGGGAACGGTGGTGATCTTGTTCGCGGTCGATAAGCTGATCGGGCTACGGGTGAGCGAGGAGGATGAGCGCGAGGGCCTGGACCTGACGCAGCATGGCGAAGAGGGTTACGATTGGGCGCATTGAGGTTTGGCGGCAGACCCCCAACCTATCGCGAGGATGCTGCGAAAGGATGGGGCACCGGGTTTGCGGCGTTTGCTGACGTAGAGGTCTTTGGAGCAGGGAAGGACTGAGGGTATGCAGAAGATTGAGGCTGTGATTCAGCCGTCAAAGCTGGATGCGGTGAAGGAGGCTCTGGTGGAGATCGGCATCGAGGGCATAACGATCATCGAGGCGCGGGGACATGGGCGGCAGAAGGGGCACACGGAGTTTTACCGCGGACGGGAGTACTCGGTGGACCTGCTGCCGAAGGTAAAGCTGGAGATGGTGGTGGCGGACGACATGGTGGAGAGGGCGATCCTGGCGATTACGACGGCGGCGCGCACGGGCAAGATCGGCGACGGCAAGATCTTTGTGTCGAAGATCGATGAGGCGATTCGGATTCGCAACGATGAACGGGGAGAGATCGCGCTGTAGGCGGGCGCGTGGCTGGGGTGTCGGGTCGGATGAACGAGAGCGGCTCAGGGGACGCGTGCGGGCGGTACCAGCAGAGGATGCTGGATCTCTGGTATGCGTTTGACCGTGACGGGCCGGTGGCCGGAGCGGTGGGGGAGAGGTCGGCGGCGGTAGACGAGCTGGTGCGATCGCTCTGGCGTGAGACGGTGAAGAGCGAGGCGGGCGCAGAGCGGGGGGTGGCGCTGATTGCGGTAGGGGGATACGGGCGCAGGCAGCTGTTTCCGCACTCGGATGTCGACCTGATGTTTCTGCTGGACGCGAAGGTGGTGGAGCGGGAGACGAAGGATGCGATCCGGCGGGTGAGCCAGGACCTGTGGGACTGCGGGCTGCGGGTGTCTCCGACGACGAGGAGGCTGGCGGAGTGCGAGCAGTTCGACCCGGAGAATGCGGAGTTCACGCTGGCGCTGATGGATGAGCGGATGGTGGCGGGCGACGCGGCGGTGGAGCGGCGGCTGGCGGGAGAGGTGCTGCCGAAGCTGCTGGCGAAGGAGCAGAAGGCGATCGTTGCGCGGCTGTTGGAGATGACGCGGATGCGGCATGCGAAGTATGGCGGGACGCTGTTTCACCTGGAGCCGAACGTAAAGGACGGACCGGGTGGGTTGCGCGACGTGCAGGTGTGCGGGTGGTTGAAGGCGCTGCGAGCAGCGGGCGAGCGATCCGGCAGGAACGGGGTTGGCGCCGAGGTTGGAGAGGCCGCGGCGATGCCGGTCGAGGCGGGTGAGTTTGAGGGGGCGACGAGTTTTCTGACGATGGTACGGAGTTTCCTCCATTACCGGCATGAGCGGGATGACAACACACTGGACTGGCAGGCACAGGATCGCGCGGCCGAGATTCCGGTGGGTCTGCCGAGGCCGGAGGCTGGCGGACGGAGGGTGGACGCGGCGTACTGGATGCGGATGTACTTCCGGCAGGCTCGCAGTGTGGAGCGGCGGGTGATGCAGCAGATGACGGAGGCGACGGTGAGGTCTCCGGGCCGGCTGAAGGGGTTGCGGGCGGGATGGAAGCCGGGCAAGGGTGGAGCTGCGGCGCGCGTCGGGTACAGCGTCGAGGGGGGCTCCGTGGTGCTGGACGCCGGTGCGGGAGCGGCCACGGACCCGGCGACCGATCCCGATGTGGTGCTGGGCGTCTTTGCGGAGATGGCGCGGACGGAGCTGCATCTGGGGCTCGATGCGGAGATGCGGATCTCGCAGGGGCTGCCGATGCTGTCGGCGAATCTGGAGGAGGGGCCGACGCTGTGGAACGGTCTGCGGAGGATCCTGACGGGGCCGAGGGCGGGTGCGGCGTTGCGATCGATGCATGCCATGGGTCTGCTGGACCTGCTCCTTCCGGAGTTCCACGGGATTGATGCGCTGGTGATTCGGGATGCATACCACCGATACACGGTGGACGAGCACACGTTTGTGCTGATCGACACGCTGCATGGGCTCGAGACGCCGGAGGCGGGCGCGATGGGCGAGTGGGCGGCGAAGTTCGCGCCGATGCTGCGCGATCTGCCGCATGCGGATCTGCTGTACCTGGCGGCGCTGCTCCATGACACGGGCAAGGGACGGAGCTCGGGCGACCATACGGTTGAGAGCGCGCGCATGGCGCAGAGCGTGCTGGCGCGGCTGGAGATCGAGGCGTATGAGGCGGGGATGGTGCTGAACCTGATTCGGAATCATCTGGAGATGTCGTCGGCGTTGCGCAGGGACATCTTCGACGCGGAGACGGTGCGGACGTTTGCGAGCAAGGCGCAGACGCCCGAGGCGCTGCGGATGCTGACGCTGTTTACATATGCGGACCTCCATGCGGTGCATCCGGACGCGTTGACGCCGTGGAAGGCGGAGAACCTGTGGCGGCTCCACATGGCCACGTCGAACTACTTGGATCGCAGCGTCGATGAAGAGCGTGTGGGAAGGCGGGAGACGGAACTGGTGGAGAGGGTGGCGTCAACACTGCCGGGGCAGGCGGCCGAGGTGGCGGTGTTTCTGGAGGGGTTCCCGGAGCGGTACGTGCGGACGAGAACGACGGAGCAGGTGCGGACGCACTATCTGATGACGATGGAATTTGGGAGGGATCCGGTTCAACTGAAGTTCCGCTATGCGCCGGGGGTAAGCGAGTTGACGCTGGTGACGAAGGATCGGCCACAGCTGTTTGCGAGCATGGCCGGCGTGCTGGCGGCGTGGGGGATGAATATCGTGACGGCGGACGCGTTTTCGAACCGGGGAGGTGTGGTGGTCGACAGCTTTCGGTTTACGGACAGCTTTCGGACGCTGGAGATGAACGCGTCGGAACATGCGCGGTTTGTGGCGAGCGCGCACGATGTGATTGCGGGGACGGCGTCGCTTGAAAAGCTGCTGAGCGGACGGAGGCGGGGGCGACGGACGGCGGCAAAGGTGCGGAGGGAGCCGGTGATCTCGTTCCATGACGAGGCTTCGTCGCACAGCACGCTGCTCGAGGTCTCGGCGGAGGATACGCCGGGGCTGCTGCGGGCGCTAAGCCTGACGTTGGCGGCGAGCGGCTGCAATATCGAGGTGGCGCTGGTGGACACGGAGGGGGAGATGGCGATCGACGTCTTTTATGTGACGAAGGATGGGGTGAAGCTGGGGGCGGGTGAGCAAGCGAGCCTGCGGGAGGCGCTGCTCGGAGCGATCGCGAAGAATGCAGGCTAGGGGAGGGTGGCTTGGGGCATGCGTGGGTATGGCTGTGCTGTCCTGGGCGCAGTCTGGCGGGGCAGCGGCGCGGAGACCGGTGGTCCCGGGGCGGTGTTCGCGAGCGGTTGTGGAGGGCGAGGTTCGGGCAGGGGAGGGATTTGAGCGGAGCTTCGCTCCAGGGCTGAACCTGAGGTTGGAGCCGATTGCGTCGGGGTGGGCGGTGCGGGTGCTGCCGACGCAGGGAGAGCGGCCGCGGGAGGACTTCGCGGAGATTGCGACGCCGCCGTACCGGTCGGTGTCGCCGCTGCTTGTGAGTACGGACTTCAGCTTCAGGGCGCAGGATGCGATCGGGTGGAATCCGCGGCGATTCCGGTATGCGGCGGGTGCTCGGGCGTTTGGGGCGATCGAGGGGGCCTATCGCCGGGTCACCGAAGCCAAGGCGGCCGCTGCGGCGGACGAGGCTCGGCTGGCGGAGCTGGTGGCGGTGCAACCGGAGGCTGTGCTCGAGATCCTGGACGCGAGCCTGGCTCCGGGAACGGCGGATCAGACGCGGGCGGCGGGTTTGGTGTCGTCGCATTTCGGGGTTTCCGCGCACCGGATCGAGCAACCGGAGGGTGGAAGGGCTACGGCCCTGGGGCGAATCGGATGGATGCGGTTTCGGGTGAGGCTGGATCTGGAACCGGGCGTGCGTGTGCCGGCTGGAGTCCGGGAGGAGAGCTTTCCATGCGGTGGACGGTAAGCGGAGGTATGCTCACCATCGCGACGGCCGACAGATTATAGTGAGGGCATGAGCACCGGTGGAAACGAGAACACGAGTAACGGGCGGCCGACGGATGGTCCACAGGCGGGCGATCGCTACTTCTTTGGGGCGTTGGACAGCTTCGGCAAGAACCGCGAGAAGGTGAACGAGGTGAGCTGGGGGTATGAGCAACCGGAGGGGATCGTTCTTGCGTCGCTGGATGCGGCGGTGAACTGGGTGCGGAAGAACTCGGTGTGGCCGATGACCTTTGGCTTGGCATGCTGCGCGATTGAGATGATGTCGCTGGGCGGGTCGCGGTATGACATTGCCCGGTTCGGGGCAGAGGTCTTTCGGCCCTCTCCTCGACAGAGTGACCTGATGATCGTGGCGGGGCGGGTGTCGCAGAAGATGGCGCCGGTGATCCGCCGGTTATATGAGCAGATGCCGGAGCCGAAGTGGGTGATTTCAATGGGCGCGTGCGCAACCTCGGGTGGGGTGTTTAACAACTACGCGCTGCTGCAGGGCGTGAACCAGATTATCCCGGTAGATATCTACGTGCCGGGCTGCCCGCCGCGGCCAGAGCAGCTGCTTTACGCGATTACGCTGCTGCAGGAGAAGATTCAGGCGGAGCGTGGAACGCTTCGCAAGACGCTGAATCTGGCTTAGGTATTGTAGGATCGCTCCTGGATTGCAGGACCTTTGGCAGGCTGGAGCCGTGTCGGCTTGGCGGGTGCGTGTCAGCCTCCTGGCAGATAATCGCCGTCCAGGGTACGAATTTTGATGTTTGTGTACTTCGGAGGTTCGCTGCGCCTGTTGATTTATTGAGAACTGACGATAAAGTCAGGGAGATGAAGATTGTGCGCTGCGTTGAGCAATTTCTTCTAGAGCTGCCCAGCAACTGCGGTAAACTTTATCGAATCAAAGAACAACATATTAGACCCAGCGATTAGTGCAAGAAATGCTTGAGTTTTAGCGGAGGAGTCGAATGGTTTATCGCCCGTTGTCCAGTCTTGGCCGGTTCGTACTGGCTGCATGTGCAGTCACCCTTGGTGCAGGAAGCCTGGGCGCACAGACTGCGCCCAGCACGCCCGCCCCAGCAGGGCCCAACCCTTCACGTGTAGACGTTTTTACCGGTTACTCGTACTTTGGCGCCCATGGGCAGTTGAAGCCCGCGGGCGTGAATTACTCATCAGTGGATGCGGGAGCTATTGGAAGCGCAGCGTACTACTTCAACAAGTATGTGGGCGCTGAAGTTCAGTTCACGGCCCACCCCGACGGTCGAAACGATGGTCTGTACTTTGCCTCGGCCGGTCCGATCTTCCGGGCACCGCTTGAGAACTTCACCCTATTTGCGCATGGACTTGCGGGTGGCGCGCGTGTTGGTGGACCGAATAACAGTGGAACGCCGTTTTATCACGAGCCGTACCAGTGGGGACCGACGCTGGCGGTTGGTGGCGGCATGGACTACGATTTGCCGTTTCTGAACCACAGGTTTTCGCTGCGGCTGTTTGAGGCAGACTACCGCTACTTCCATGAGGATTTCGGACCGTATGTGGGGATTCCCACGCCAGGTGTTCTCGGGGGCCGCGCCAATGTGGGCGCAGCCGAGCTGAGCACAGGCATCGTGACGCACTTCGGCAGCATTGTTCCGCCGCCGCCTGTGACCTTTAGCTGCGTGGCATCGCCCGCGACCGCCTTTCCTGGCGATCCGATCACGGTGACTGGAACGGCCCTGAACCTGAACCCAAAGAAGACAGCGAACTACACCTGGACGACTGATGGCGGCACGATTGCCGGCACATCGAACGTGGCGAACATCGACACGAAGAGCTCGCAGCCGGGCTCGTATACGGCCAAGGGTCATGTGAGCGAAGGAAAGAAGCCTGGCCAGATGGCGGACTGCTCGGCCGCGTACACGATCAAGGCATTTGAGCCGCCAACCATCAGCTGCTCGGCCAACCCGTCCTCGGTCAATCCGGGCGATTCGTCCACAATCACCGCGAACGGCGTCAGTCCGCAGAATCGTCCTTTGACGTACAGCTACAGTGCGACCTCGGGATCGGTAAGCGGAAGCACCTCAACGGCTACTCTGAGCACCACCGGAGCGGCACCCGGGACGATTACGGTCACCTGCAACGTTGTGGACGACAAGGGCCAGACTGCCTCGTCGACGACCACTGTGACGGTGAACGCGCCTGCACCGCCGCCGGCTCCGACTACCCAAAACCTCTGCTCGATCAACTTCGATCGCGACAAGCGCCGTCCGGCTCGCGTCGATAACGAAGCGAAGGCTTGCCTGGATGACATCTCGCTCAACCTGCAGCGCACCTCCGACGCCAAGCTGGCGATCGTTGGCAACGCGGCTGGTGGAGAGAAGATGGGCAGCAAGCTGGCTGCAGAGCGCGCTGTGAACACGAAGGACTACCTGGTGAAGGAGAAGGGTATCGATGCCTCACGTGTTGCGGCTTATACCGGGACGACGGATGGCAAGACGGTGACCACCACCCTGATCCCGGCCGGCGCAACCATGGATAGCACGGGCGTGACCGCGGTCGATGAGTCCGCAGTCAAGGTCCAGCCTCGCAAGGCGCTTCCCGCGGGTCGTCGACGTCACCACAAGAAGTAGAAGCAATAGCACTGTCGTAAGCGCATGGAGGCTGACTGGGTACTATTCCAGTCAGCCTTTGTGCTGTAGCTATGTAAACAGCCTTTGGCTGTACTTTGTTCGATTGAGAGTTCCGCAGCGCCATGAAGATGTCACGATGCAGGGGCCTAGCCCATATCCGAACTGTTTCCCTGATGCTTGTTTTGCCATGCTTCTTTTCGCTTCGGGCGTTCGCGGTGGAGTGGCTGCCATTTGGGCCCTATGGGGGAAGCGCGCGATCGTTCGCGGTGGACCCGAACGACCCGAAGCACATTTATCTGGGCACGGCCTACGGTTGGATCTACGACTCGCAGGACGGCGGGAGCTCCTGGAAGCGGCTAGCTCGGGTGGGCAAGCGGGACGACCTGGTGCTGGACCACATTGAGGTGGACCGCAGTGATGCGAAGCACCTGCTGGTTGGGGCGTTCATGCTCGGCAAGATAGGCGGCGGTCTTTACGAGAGCAAGGACGAGGGCAAGAGCTGGAGTGAGGTGGCCGACTTGAAGGGGCAGTCGGTTCGATCCCTGGCTGGGGCACCGTCGGACGCGAAGGTATTCGTGGCGGGAACGCTCGAGGGAGTGTACCGGTCGAGCGACGGAGGGGAACACTGGAAGTTGATCAGCCCGGAGCGGAGCAACGAGATTCACGAGATCGAGTCTGTGGCGATCGATCCAAAGGATACGTCGACCATCTACGCCGGGACGTGGCACCTGCCGTGGAAGACCTCCGATGGGGGCGAGCATTGGAACAACATCAAGGAAGGGGTGATCGACGACTCGGATGTGTTTTCGATCATCGTCGATCCGAAGAACCCGAAGACGGTGTATGCCAGTGCCTGCTCCGGGATTTACAAGAGCGATAGTGGGGGTGACAAGTTCCAGAAGGTGCAGGGGATTCCGTCGACCGCACGGAGGACGCGTGTGCTGAAACAGAGCCCGAAGGAGCTTGGGACGGTGTATGCGGGGACCACGGAAGGGCTGTTTCTCACGACCGATGCCGGCAAGGGATGGGTGCGGACGACGGGACCGGAGGTGATCGTCAACGACGTGTTGATTGACGCGTCGAACACGAAGCATGTTCTGGTGGCGACCGACCGCGGCGGAGTTCTGGCGAGCGAGGACGGCGGAAGGACCTTTCAAGCATCGAACACCGGCTACGCGGTTCGACAGGTGTCCGGCTATGTTGCCGATTCGCGATCGGCCTCGACGGTGTATATCAGCGTTCTGAACGACAAGGATTGGGGCGGGGTCTTTGAGAGCAAGGATGGAAGCCTGAGTTGGACGCAACAGAGTTCGGGGCTGGGGGGGCGGGATGTGTACAGTTTGGGCCAGAGCTCGGATGGGACGATCCTGGCTGGGACCGGGCATGGGATCTACCGGTTGAAGGACGCGGTGTGGAGCGCGGTGCAGGACATCGATCTCGAAGCGTCGCAGCAACCAGCGGAGACGAAGGCGATCTTGCCGAAGAAAAATTCAACCGGGGCGCGCAGGACGGGACAGACTGCCGGGCGTTCGGGGAAGGGCGTTTCAGGGAAGCGGGGCGAAGTCGCTCCGGCACACCATGCAGTGGCCCCTCATTTGAAGCTTACGTTTGATGCGAGCACGTTTGCGATGACCACGGTGGGAGATGCGGTGTATGCCGCGACCGCGCAGGGTTTGCTGAGGAGTGGATCGACGGGAGAGAGTTGGCGCCTGGCGCCGGGGCTGGACGCGCAGAGCTTCCAATTCATCGCGAGCGAAAAGGGTCTGGTCGCGGTCGCGTCGATGCGTTCGCTGTTCCGATCGACGGATGGCGGATCGACGTGGAACTCGGTGGCGCTGCCAACCGGGTTGACGCAGATCACGGCGATGGCGGTTGACGACGCGGGCGGTACCTGGATTGGTGGACGTGAGGGGGTCTGGGTCTGGCAGGAGACAGGGGCGGGTTGGACGACGGTGAAAAATCTGTTCATCCAGGACGCAAGCAACATCTTCTTCGATCGGGAGACGAAGAGGATTTACGTCGCTGCGGACAGCTCGACGAGGCTGGCTTACATGGTGCAGTTGCCGGATCTGGCGGTTCACTTCTGGGATACTGGTTGGAACCTTCGATTTGTGCGACCGATGGGCGATCATCTGGTCGGGGCAACGCTTTTCGATGGGATGGTCGTGCAGCCGCGGATGGTGGATTCGCTGGAGGCGAAGCCGTTGACGTCGCAGAGTCAGTAAGGCAAGAGAGCCGAGCGGCGTATCATTATGTCATGACCTTGACAGCTTCCCACCAGCGCGCGCGGCATGGATTTCAGACTGACGACCGGCGTCTCGGACCGATCGCAGACAAGGTGGTGGCGGGGCAACGGTTGAGCTTTGAGGATGGAGTTGCTCTGTACCGGAGTGGCGATATTCTTGCTGTCGGCTGGCTGGCGAACCTGGTGCGGGAGAGGCTGCATGGGGACACGACGTATTTCAATGTGAACCGCCATATTAATCCGACGAATGTGTGCGTGGCGTCGTGCCGGTTGTGTGCGTTTGGAAGAAAGAAGGGCGAGGCGGGGACGTACACGATGGCGCTGGAGGAGGCGTGGGAGACGGCGGCATCCGGTTACAGCGAGGCGGTCACGGAGTTCCATATCGTCGGCGGGCTGCATCCGGATCTACCGTTTGAGTACTTCATGGATCTGGTACGCGGGTTGAAGGTGCGTTTCCCGAAGGTGCACGTGAAGGCGTTCACGATGGTGGAGGTGGCCTTTCTGGCGAAGCGCGGGAAGATGTCGATTCCGGATGCGCTCGAGCAGATGAAGGCCGCGGGGGTGGACTCGATGCCCGGGGGCGGAGCGGAGATCTTTGCGGATCGGGTGCGACATATCATCTGCGACCACAAGATTGACGGTGGAGAGTGGCTGGAGACGGCTCGCATGGCACACCGGGCCGGGCTGCGCTCGAACGCCACGATGCTGTATGGGCATATCGAGAATGAGGAGGACCGGGTGGACCACCTGGTGAGACTGCGCGAGGTGCAGGATGAGACGGGAGGGTTCCAGACGTTTATCCCGCTGGCGTTCCATCCCGACCATACCGTCCTTGGACACATTCCGCGGACGACGGGCATGCTGGACATCAAGCAGATCGCGGTGGGTCGGTTGATGCTGGATAACTTCGCGCATGTGAAGGCGTACTGGCAGATGATGACGCCGAAGATCGCGCAGATCGCGCTTCGGTTTGGGGCGGATGACATTGACGGAACGGTGATCGAGGAGAAGATCTACCACGACGCGGGTGCTACGACCCCGCAGGGTATGCGACGGGCGGATCTGATGCGGCTGATCACCGAGGCGGGACGCATTCCGTTTGAGCGAGACACCATGTATCGCGCTGTGACCCGGAGCGAGGACACGTTTACCGTAGCCGTGTAGAAAGTCGACCGATCGTCAGGCGTTGACGTGCGCTTCGTACGGTGGGCCAAGCGATTTGTATCCTATCAGGGCTGATGGAGTCGATTGGCCCGCTGGATCCGCCTCATACGAAAAAGGCATGACGGAGCGGCGCTGTACCAAGGCGCTTGCAAAGAGAAGGCGTCTACAGATCTCTATCGCTCAGGGGTAATCTCCGAACGATCCATGCGGCTGAATGTTGAGGGGCGCGCCTGTTGACATGGCAAGCACTGCGTGAAAGGGTAGACCTATTCTCAACAATTGAGTGTGAATGCTTTGCCAGTAGGGGCTTGTTGAACTCCTGGATATGATGGGCGATCCACTCAGATGAGCGAATCTACGTAGAGAGCAGGTCCGGGGCAATGTCTCCAGGGCCAAATCCTCTGCCGGGCCAAGCGTCCCTAGAACTGCGCAGGCCGATCCCTTTCGGAGGAACCATGAAGACCCTTGCTGCTTTTGCGGTGAACGTTGTTTGCGTTGGGACGTTGCTGGCGACGTGCCTGACAGGCGCCCATGCTCAATCGACGGCGACGCTGGCCGGCACGGTAACGGACCCGACTGGGGCGGTGCTTCCGAGGGCTACGGTGACCATCCGCTCGCTGGACACGGGAGTGGAGCGAACGACGGTCAGTGATGGTGCGGGGAACTATACTGCGCCATCTCTCCAGCCGGGTGATTACAAGGTGATGATCGATGCGGCGGGGTTCAGCAAGTTCGAGGTGGAGAAGGTGACTTTGCAGGTGGATGCGCACCTGACTGTGAACGCCAAGTTGGGCCTCGAGAGCGCGGGAACGACGATGCAGGTGGAAGGGACACCACCGCAGATGGAGACGCAGACCATGACGGTGGGGCAGGTCATCGACCGGCAGACGGTGCAGGAGATCCCGCTGAATGGCCGGCATTTCCTGGATCTGACGGTCCTTACGCCGGGTGGCGTAGTTGCGCCGACGGCGGGTAGCTTGACGGGGGCGAGCCGCGGTCTGGGCGCGAACTCGTTTATCACGGCCGGGAATCGAGAGGACTCGGTGAACTTCCAGATCAACGGTGTGAACCTGAACGACATGAGTCAGAACCAGATCACGTTTCAGCCATCGATCAACACAACGTCTGAGTTCAAGATCGACAACTCCACCTTTAGCGCGGAGTATGGTCGGAGTTCGGGGTCGATCGTGAACGTGAGCACGCGGTCGGGGACGAATGACTTTCATGGAGAGGTGTTTGACTACTTCCGCAATGAGGCTCTGGATGCGCGGAACTACTTCAATCGAGGAACTCCGTTTGTTACTGGAACGGCGAGCCGAAAGGCGCCTTTGAAGCGGAACAACTTTGGTGTCGCGGTGGGCGGGCCGATATGGAAAGGCCATACGTTCTTCTTCTTCAGCTACGAGGGCCTGCGGCAGCGGCAGGGAGTGCTGCAGAACAGCAATGTGTTTACGCCGGCGCAGCGGAATGCGATCGTGGCCGCGGGCAGGCCGGCGGCGAATGCGCTGCTGGCGCTTGTCCCGGTTGGCAATGACGCGACGCAGACGCACTACACGCAGTTCACGCCGGGGCCGGTGACGATCGACCAGTACACCGGGGATGTGCTGCATCAGTTCAGCCAGCGGGATCAGCTCCATGGCTTCTATGCGATCCAGAACGATGTGCGGACGGAGCCTGCGCTGCAGGGCGACACGATTCCGGGATTCGGCGATCACCGGACGGCGCGGCGACAGGTGCTGACGCTGAACGAGACGCATGTATTCAGCCCGAGCCTGGTGAATGAGGCGCGGCTGGGCTTCAACCGGATCGCGATCACCTTTAATCCGAACACGCTGCTGAACCCGAACGATTACCATATTGGCGACGGCATCACCACGGCTTTCGGCATCCCGCAGATTACGGTGACGGATCTGGGTCTCACCTTTGGCGGGCCCTCCGGGTTTCCGCAGGGGCGCACGGACACGTTTGGAGTATTTTCGGATACGGCGACCTGGCTGAGGGGCAAGCACAGCATCAAGTTCGGGGGGGAGTTCCGCAGATTTCTGGGGGCGAACTTCAACGGCGATACGGGAACCATCACCTACGCGAGTACTCTAGGCAACTTCGCGAACGACACGGCGACGGGCTTCAGCGTGCAGCCGGCGACCTTTACAAACCGCATTTACGTGAATGCGGCGGGTGGATTTGTGCAGGACAACTTCAAGCTGAACGAAAGGCTGACGCTCGAGTATGGATTTCGATTCGAGTGGAACGGCACGCCGACCGAAGGAAAGAACCGGATCGCCATCTTCGATCCGTCGACCGTGTCGCTGATTCAGGTTGGAACCAATGGTGTCGGCTCTGCTTATAAGCAGAACTATAACTATGAGCCGCGGCTCGGGTTCGCGTACGACGTGTTCGGGACGGGAAGGATGGTGCTGCGAGGCGGGTACGGGTACATGGCGGACCAGCCAGTCTCGGGAACGATTGGGGGTGTGACATCGAACGCGCCATTCAGTTCGTCGGTCTCCTACAGCAATGCCTCCGCGCCGATCCCAGTGGGCAACCTGCTGAGCTCAGCCCTAGCGAACGGGTTGGCGATCGGTTCGGTGAACCCGAATTTTCGTAATGCGTATACGCAGACCTACAACCTGAATGTGCAGCAGCAGTTGCCGGGCGGGATCGTAGGGTCGATCGGCTATTACGGGTCTGTGGGACGGCACCTGCGGGCGAGGACGAATCAGAATCAGCCGATCAATGGCGGCGTGAGGCCTTATCCCAGATTGGCCGCGACGAGCCCGATCGCGCCCGGCGCGGCGTCGAACTCAAACATTGCCGAGGTAAACAGCGTGGGGCAGTCGAGCTACAACGCGATGTGGCTGACGGCAACGAAAAATGCGGGCCACGGCATTCAACTGAACATGACGTATGACTACTCGAAGTCGCTGGACACGAACTCGCTTGGATCGCAGGGCGGGTACACGTTCCAGGACAGCAACAATCCTGGGAACAACTATGGTCCTTCGGACTTCGATACACGGCATCACTACTCGGCGACAGCGATCTACGACCTGCCGTTCCGCGGTCATCGGCTGCTCGAGGGTTTCCGGTTGTCAACCATTGTTCAGTATCAGACGGGCAATCCGGTGAACCTGACCTATAACACCTCGACCTACACTGGCGTTGCCGGCGTTATCCGGCCGAATCTGGTTGGACCGATCGCGACGAAGAAGGTGCAGGCGGGTACGAGCTTGCAGTTTATCCAGTCGGCCGTATGCCCGGTGACTCGGTCCCGAACGGCTCCGGCGGGGTGCAGCTTTCAGAACCCTGCGTATCTGGTCTCGGCTCCGACTGCGACCAATCCGAATGCGACGGCGACGGTGTTTACCGGGCTGGGCAACATTTCTCGGAACAAGATTTTCGGGCCGGGGTTTGCGGACATCGACCTTTCGGGTGAGAAGGATACGAAGCTCACGGAGCGGCTGACGTTCAAGCTGCGCGCCGATGCGTTCGACATCCTAAACCACCCGAACTTTGGACAGCCCTCCGGCAATACCACGTCGGCGAGCTTTGGCCAGATTCTGTCGACGCGGTTCGCAACGAGCGACGGTGGATCGTCCCGGCAGCTGCAGATCTCGGCCAAGTTCCTGTTCTGAAGGGGGAAGAGGGTCGATGCGCCTCGCCGGATGCTTCTTGGCGAGGCGGTATCGTTGGCGGTGGGGGACGATGCAGGTACGGGATAACGGTGAGGTTGAGCTCCGAGGGTATCGGCCGAGCGACCTCCAAGCAATGTTTGCTTTGGATGAGGTCTGCTTTGAGCAGCCGTTCCGTTTCGATTTGAGGGCAATGAGGCGTTTTGCGGAGGCGCCGGGTGCTCTGGTGGTGATTGCCTCGACGAAGGCGACCCTCGCGGGGCTATGTGGATTTGCGATCGTTCACCTGGAGGGAGTGACCGGGAGGCGGCGAGGGTACGTCGTGACTCTGGATGTTGCCCCGCAGAGACGTCGATCAGGCGTCGCCAGTCTGCTGATGGATGAGGCCGAATCGCTTGCCGCCGAAGCTGGGGCAGGGAGGATGGCGCTGCATGTCTTTACGGGTAACGCGGGAGCGATGCGGTTCTATGAAGCCCGGGGCTACGAGCGCACCGGGCTCCAACGTGGGTTCTACGGAATGGACGATAGTGTGTCGCGGGACGGCCTGGTTTATAGCAAAAGGCTGAGTCGGTCGTAGGTGCTCAGTTACTTCTTGCCGAAGACATCCCCCATTCGACGAATCTGTGCGCCGACGCCGCGAAGCTTTTCTTCGAAGCGCTCGTAACCGCGATCGAGGTGGTAGACGCGGTCGAGGATGGTTTCGCCGTCGGCGATGAGGGCGGCGAGGACCAGGGAGGCGGAGGCGCGGAGGTCGGAGCACATGACGGCGGCGGACTGGAGCTCAGAGCGGCCGCGGACGGTGGCGGAGCGACCGTTAACGGTGATGTTGGCACCCATGCGATTGAGTTCGCCGACGTGCATGAAGCGATTTTCGAAGATGTTTTCGGTGATGACGGTGGTTCCCTCGGCCTGGGTGGCCAGGGCCATGAACTGGGCTTGCATGTCGGTGGGGAAGCCGGGGTACTCCTCGGTGGAGATGTCGACGGGCTTGAGGGATCCGCCCTCTCGCCCTGAGGACCGGACGCGGATGCAGTCCTGGCCGATGTCGAGGCGGACGCCGCACTGCTCGAGCTTGTTGAGAAGTGCGCCGAGGTGGGCGGGGTTGCAGCCGTCGACGTTGAGGTCTCCGCCGGTGATGGCGCCGGCGAGGAGGAAGGTGCCGGCCTCGATGCGGTCGGGGTTGATCCGGTGCCGGGCGCCGTGGAGTTTGGCGACGCCCTGGACGCGGATGGTGGAGGTGCCGGCGCCTTGGATGTTGGCACCCATGGCGATTAGGAGGGCGGCGAGGTCGGTGACCTCGGGCTCACGGGCGCAGTTCTCGAAGACAGTCTCGCCCTCGGCGAGGGTGGCGGCCATAAGGAGGTCTTCGGTGCCGGTGACGGTGATCTTGTCGAAGACGATGTGGGCGCCTTGGAGGGGGGCCTCCCCGTTTGAGGGGGCACGGGCTTCGAGGTAGCCGTGCTCCTGGGTGATGGTCGCGCCCATGGCTTCGAGGCCCTTGATGTGGAGGTCGATGGGTCGGCCGCCGATGGCGCAGCCGCCGGGCATGGCGACGCGGGCGATGCCGGTGCGGGCGATGAGCGGACCCAGGACGAGTGAGGAGGCGCGCATGGTCTTGACGATCTCGTACTTGGCGACGGGGTCGGACAGGACGGCGCAGCGGATGTGGGTGCGGTGCTGGGCGCGGCCGTAGCCGAGTTCTACCTCCGCGCCCATGGAGGCGAGGAGCTTCCGCTCGGTCTCGATGTCGCGGACCTGCGGGATGTTCTCGAGGACGACCTCGTCTTCGGTGAGGATGGCGGCGGCCATGCAGGGGAGGGCGGAGTTCTTGGCTCCGGAGACTTTGATGGTGCCGAGAAGGGGATTGCCGCCGCGCACAACGAACTTGTCCATGGCGTTAGTTTACGGAGATAGCGGGTGGAATGGGTACCTGGGGAGGTGCGTGGCGTGGGGAGCGCCGGAGGTACCCCTCCCCCCGGGGCGCCCGCCCCGGTCAGGCGGACAGCCCGGTCGCAGGTTCCGAACTCTGGGTTGGGCCGCTATCGTCCTGTGACCACCTGGGTTGCGAGGATGGGCAGACCGGAGCTGGTGAGGACGAGGGCATAGACGGTGGTGTTACCGGAGCTCCCCACGGTGAAGGTGAGGGTGCCGGCGTTGCCTGTGGAGACCAGGGTCCCGTTTTCCACGGAGAAGATCGCGAGGGCTCCTGCGGGGAGGGTGACGGAGGCGACCTGCTGTGAGCCGAATGGCGCGGTGGAGGGTGCGGACAGAGCGACACCCGAGAGGTTGGGAGTCTGCGCGTCCTGGGGGTCGTAGATCTCGGCGCTTGCGAGGGGAAGCGCGGTGGAGCCGGTTCCACCGACGACCAGGACCTTTCCGGTCTGGAGGAGGGCCGCACCCGCGCCGAAGCGGGGGGCGATGAGCGTCCCTGCCGGAGCGAAGGTTTGTGTCGCGGGGTCGAAGAGCTCCGCGGAGCCGAGGGGTGCGGTTCCGTCGGAGCCGCCGGCGAGGAGGAGTTTGCCGTTTGCGAGCAGGGTGGAGGTGTGCTGCTGGCGTGCCGTGCCCATGGAGCCGGTCGCGGGGGTGAAGGACGCGTTGGTGGCGCCACTGGTGTAGAGCTCGGCGCTGGCCAGCCGGGTGAAGCCATCGAAGCCGCCGGAGAGGAGGACCTCGCCGCCGGGGAGCAGGGTGGCGGTGTGGTGGAGGCGGGCGGAGCGCATGGGGAAGGATTGCGCCCCGAAGGCGCCGCCGGTGTAGAGCTCAGCCGAGCCGAGCGGGGCTCCGTTGGCGCCCTTGCCGCCGGTGACGAGGACGCCGCCGTCAGGGAGGAGTGTGGCGGTGGCGGACTCGCGGGCGTCGACGAGGGAAGAGCCGAGAGCCGTGAAGGTGGCGGTGGATGGGTCGAAGATCTCGGCAGAGGAGAGCTGGTTGCCGGTGGGGTTCGAGCCGCCGAGGAGCAGGACGCGACCATCGGCGAGCAGGACTGCCGAGTGGTTCTGACGGGGGTGGACCATGCTGGCGGCGACTGCGGTGAAGGAGGCGGTTGCGGAATCGTAGAGCTCTGCCGAGGAGAGGGTGTTTTTGCTGTCGGAGCCGCCGGTAAGGAGGATTTTGCCGTTGGCGAGCAGGGTGGCGGTGTGGTTGGATCGCGCGCTGGCCATGGTGTTGGCGGTGGCGCTGAAGGTCGCGCTCCCGGGGTTGTAGATGTCGGCCTTGTCGGCGGCCGCGGTGCCGCCGGCGACCAGGATGGTTCCGTCCGGCAGGGCTGTGGTGGTCTGGCCGGAGCGTGGGAGGGCCATGGAGCCGGTGGCCGAGAAGGGAAGGGTGACGGCGACGGTGGCGGCGCCGGTTGCGGAGTCTCCGGCGGGGTTGGTGACGGTGAGAGTGAAGGTGGTGGAGGCGGTGAGCGCGCCGGTCGGGACGGCGGTTCCGGAGACGGCATTGGCGGTGAGCTGGGAGGAGCCGGGGCTGCTGACGGTGATGGTTGCCTGGCTGCCGGAGGGCGCGGTGAAGACGGGCGTCAGGGAGGAGGTCTGGCCGTAGCTGATGGCGGTGGGAGAGGCGGTGAAGCTGGTGATGGAGGGCGGGGCTACGACGGTTGCGGAGGTCGACGAGGCGGTGGTGCTGTTGGCGGCCGCGGTGGCTCTGATGGTGTAGACGCCGGGTGCGGACGGAGCGGTCCAGGCTCCGGTGGCGGGGTTGATGGAGCCGCCGGTGGCGCTCCAGACGAGGCCGGTGTTGACGGCCTGCGAGACGTTGGCGGTGAAGGTCTGCGTGTGGCCGGCGGTGATGGAGGGAGCGGCCGGGCTGATGGGGGAGACGAGCACGGGGAGTACGTTGACGGTGAGGGTGGAGCTGAGCTTGTTGCCGACGACCTCGGGAAGGGTGAGGGTGTAGGCGACGGCGGAGGTGAGCGGGCCGACGGTGAGGGGAGCGCCGCTGCCGACGGAGGTGGAAAGGTCCGAGCTGCCGTAGCCCGCGGCGCCGAGTCTGGTTCCGGTGGCGTTGCTGAAGACGGCGGTGAGCGAGGTGGAGCCGCCGTAAGGGACGGGGTTGAGGGCGGCGGTGAAGGAGGAGAGCGAGGGAAGGGGATCGGCGGCGACGGTGACGGCTCCGTGGGCGGGCACGAGGTGGTCGCTGAGGACGAGGAGGTCGAGTAGGGTGTCGCCGGAGGTGGACATGCTGAAGGTGACAGACGGGGTGCCCTGTCCGGCGATGATGGCGCCGTTGCGGACGAGCCAGACGTAGCGGTTGCCGGTGTGCGCGGGAGCGGTGGCGGTGAGGCCGGAGGCGCCGAGAGTGGCGTGGGTGACGGAGGGGAGGACGGTGGCGTCGGGCTGGAAGGGGGTGAGGTTGTCCTGTGGATCGAAGATCTCGGCGGAGGAGAGGCGGGCGGCGCCGTCACTGGTTCCCCCGGCGAGGAGCACAGTGCCATCGAGAAGCAGGGCGGAGCCCTCGCCGGAGCGGGCGGAGAGCATGCTGGCGGTGGGGGTGAAGCTGGTGTTGGCGGGGTCGAAGAGATCGGCGGAGGAGCGGGGCGCGGCGCCGTCGGAGCCGCCGGCGAGGAGGAGTTTGCCGCTGCTGAGGAGGGTGGCGGCGGCGTCCTGGCGGGTCTCGGTGGTGCTGCCGGAGTTGCTGAAGCTGTCGGGGGTTCCTGAAGTTGCCGAGCTAAAGAGGGTAGAGGTGAGAAGGCTGGATGAGCCGTCGGAGCCGCCCGAGAGGAGGACCTTGCCCGAGGGAAGGAGGGTGGCGGGGTGGTGCGAGCGGGGGCTGGCCATGGCGAGGGCCGGCGTGGTGAAGGCGCCGTTCGAGAAGAGGTCGGCGGTGGAGAGGTAGGCGGAGCCGTTGAAGCCGCCGGCGATGAGGATGCGGCCGTCGGTGAGGGTGGTTGCGGAGGCGAACTCGCGGGCGGCGGAGAGAGAGGTGGGGACGGCGGAGAAGAGGCCGGTGGCGGGATCGAAGATTTCGGAGGAGGCGAGCTGGTTTTCGGTGGGGTTGGAGCCGCCGACGATGAGGACGCGACCGTCGGGGAGAAGGGCGGCGGCGTGGTTCTGGCGGGCGTGGGACATGGCGCCGGAGGTTGCGGTGAAGGTGCGGGTGGAGGGATTGAAGAGCTCGGCTGAGGCGAGGGCTCCGGTGGTGTTCGCGCCGCCGACGAGGAGGACCTCCCCGGTGGGGAGGAGGGTTGCGGTGTGTCTGCTGCGGGCGGCCTGCATGGGCTGGGTGGAGGTGAAGGAGCGGCTGCCGGCGGTGTAGATCTCTGCCTTGGTGGCGGCGTCGGCGCCACCGGCGACGAGGACGGAGCCGTCGGGGAGAGGGGTGGTTGTGTGGCCGAGGCGAGCGAGCGCCATGGCGCCGGTGGGGGAGAACGGCTGGATGACGTTGACCTGTGTGGATGCGTTGACGGAGGCGCCCGCGGCGTTGGTGACGGTGAGGGTGAAGGTGGTGTTGGCGGTGAGGGCTCCGGTGGAGAGGGCGGCGGAGGAGAGGGCGGCGGAGGAGAGTTGGGAGGAGCCGGGGCCGGAGGCGCCGATGAGGGCTTTGCCCGAGCCGGAGCCGGTGAAGACGGGGAGGAGGGAGGCGGCCTGGCCGTAGTTGACGGAGACGGGGGTGCTGGTGAAGCTCTGGATGGAGGGGAGGGCGAGGACGTTTGCGGAGGTGACGGAGGAGGTGGCGCCGTCGGCCGCGGAGGTGGCGCGGATGGTGTAGACGCCGGGGGTGGAGGGGGCTGTCCAGACGCCGGAGGAGGGGTCGATGGAGCCGCCGGTGGCGCTCCAGGTGACGGCGGTGTTGACGGCCTGGGAGACGGTTGCGGTGAAGGTGCGGGTGTCGTTGACGGAGAGGGTGGGGTTTGCGGGGGAGATGGCGGAGATGATGATGGCCTGGACGCCGACGGTGAGGGTCTGGCTGACGCTGACGCCGGCGCGGTTGGTGACGGTGAGGCGGTATTGCACGGGAGCGGAGAAGGGGCCGACGGCGATGGGGGTGCCGGCTGGGGCGGAGGAGGTGAGGTCGGAGCTGCCGGCGGCGCCGGTTCCGATGACGCTTCCGCCGAGGCCGTTGGTAAAGGCGGGGGTGATGGTGGTGGAGCTGCCGTAGAGGACGGGGTTGGTGGCCGCGGTGAAGGCGGTGATGACGGGTGGGGGATCGCCGATGACGACGGCGTGACCGTGCGAGGGGATGAGGCGATCGGTGAGGATGAGGACGTCGAGTGTGGCGTTGCCGGTGGGGGGCATGTTGAAGACGACGCCGGGTGTGCCCTGGCCGGAGACGAGGGCTCCGTTGGTGACCGTCCAGATGTAGCGCGCGTTGGAGGCGGCGGTGACGTGTGCGGCGATCGCCGTTGCGGCCTGCGGGACGAAGGCGGAGGTGGTGATGGTGGGGTCGGCGGCGGTTGCGGCGAGGCCGTCGGTGGGGGTGTAGAGTTCGGAGCCGGCGACGAGTGTGGAGCCGTCGGCGGTTCCGCCGGTGAGGAGGACTTTGCCGGAGGGGAGGAGGGTTGCGGCGGCTCCGGTCGCGGGAGCTCCGGTGGTGCTCATGAAGTCGGTTTTGAGGAAGCTGCCCTGGGAGGGGTCGAAGAGCTCCGCCTGGTCGATGGCGTTGGGGGAGGCACCGGTGTTGCCACCGGCGAGGAGGACCATGCCGCCGGCGAGGAGCCGGGCGATGTGCTCCTGGCGGGGCTGGACCATGTTTCCGGTGGAGGTGAAGCGCTCGAGCGCCGGGTTGAAGAGCTCCGCGCTGCCGCCGACGGCGGTGTTGCCGGTGCCCCCGGCGAAGAGGATCTCCCCGCTGGGGAGAGTGGTGGCGGTGTGCATGGCGCGAGCCTGGAAGAGGTTGGCGGCGGTGGAGAAGGTGTTGGTGGACGGATCGAAGATCTCGGCGGAGGCGAGGCGCGTGGAGCCGTTGAGACCGCCGACGACGAGGACGCGACCGTCGGGGAGGCGGGATACGGTGGGGAACTCGCGCGGTGTCGTCATGGCGCCGGTGAGCGTGAACTGCGCGGTGGCGGGATCGTAGACTTCGGCGCTGTTGAGCGCGGCGCCGCCGACGAGGAGGACCTTGCCGGAGTCGAGCAGGATGGCGCGGTGGTTGCGGCGTGCGACCTGGAGGGAGCCGGCGGGCGTGAAGCTGCTGTCGGCGGGGTTGAAGAGCTCGGCGCTGGCGAGGGCGGAGGAGCCGTCCGAACCGCCGGTGACGAGGATGAGGCCGTTCGGAAGCAGGGTGGAGGTGTGTCCGTTGCGGCCGGTGGCGAGATTGGAGGGGTTGACCGAGAAGGCGAGGGTGGCACTGTTGAAGAGGTTTGCGGCATTGCTGGCGCTGCCGCCGCCGGCGACGAGAACGTTGCCGTCGGAGCCGAGGGTGGCTGTGGGGAGGTTGCGGGAGGGCGTGAGTGGGTTGGAGGTGGCGCTGAAGGCGCCGAGGAAGACCTGGACGGTGGTTTGGGCGGTGACGGCGTCGCCGGCGTCATTGGTGACGGTGAGGGTGTAGGTTTGGGTGACTGCGAGAGGGCCGGTCGAGACGCCCGCGCCGCCGCTCGCGAGCGTGAGGTTGCCGGGGGTGACGACGCCGGTGGTGTTGCTGCCGGTACCGGCTCCGGTGAAGCTGGCGGTGAGGGTGGAGCTCTGGTTCTTGTTGACGCCCGTGGGAGTTGCCGTGAAGTTTAAAACGGTGGGGGCGGCGACAACGGTGATGGGCAAAGAACTGGTGACGCCGTTTACGGCGGTGGCGGTGACGGTGTAGGCGCCGGGGGTGTTTGGCGCGGACCAGCGGTTTCCGGAGAAGGAGCCCCCACCGGCCGAGCTCCAGGTCAGAGAGGTATTTGCGGCTCCGGTGACGGTTGCGTTGAAGGTGGCGGACCGGCCCGCGGTGACCTCCCCGGAGACGGGTCCGCTGATGGCGCTGACGACGACGGTCTGGGGGTGGACGGTGTAGGAGAAGGTGGCGGTGGTTCCGGAGGAGTTGGTGACGGTGAGGGTGAAGGTTTTGTCGCCGGTGATGGTTCCGGTGGTGTAGGCGGTTCCGGTGGTGACGCTGCCGACGCCCTGATCGAGGACGGCGGCGCCGAGCGAGAACCGGGGCGTGATGGTGGTGGAGCCGCCGTAGAGAACGGGGTTGGTGGCGGCGGTGATGCCGGTGGCGACGGGGAGGGCGACGATGTGCACGGTCCGCTGGCTGTGTTGGGTGGGATCGGCGACGGCCGTGGCGGTGATGACGACATCCTGCGGGGTGGAGGGTGCGGTGAGGATGCCGCCGGGAGTGATGGAGCCGGCGGAGGTGGACCAGGTGACGGACTTGTCGACCGCGCCGGTGACAGGTGCGCTGAACTGGGCGGAGCTGCTTCCGACACTGACGTTGCTCGGACCTGCGATGGCGCCGACGGCGACGGGCAAAAGGTTGATGGTCAGGGTCCTGGTGGCAGTGGTGCCGACGGAGTTGGTGACGGTGAGGGTGAGCGTGGTGGGGCTGTTGAGATTTCCGGTGGTGTAGGCGACCCCGTTGAGGACGGCGCCGACGCCGTTGTCGACGGTTCCGATGCCGTTCGAGAAGGTGGGGACGATGGTGGTGGAGCTGCCCTTTTCGATGGGGTTGACGGCGGCGGTGAGGCCCTGCGCGGCGGGCATGGGGACGGAGTGGAGCGTGACGGACCTGGTGGTGGCGCCGTTGATGTCGGTGGCGGTGAGGGTGTAGGTGGTGGCGACGGAGGGTGTGACGACGGTGATGGAGCCGCCGCTGGCGGTGACGTCGCCGATGCCGTTGTCGAGGCTGAGCGTGAGGCCCGCGGCTCCGGTGACGGACCAGTTGAGCGTAGAGGGGAGGCCGACGGTGTTGGCGGAGGGGGCGGCGGTGAAGACGTTGATGGAGGGTGCGGTGCTGATGGTGACGGAGCTCTGGACGGGCACTTCGCGGTCGCTGACGACGAGCACATTGAGGACGGATGGGCCGCTGGCGCCTTTGGTGAAGGTGATGGAACGGGTGTTGAGGCCGGAGGTGACGACGCCGTTGGTCAGGGTCCAGACGTAGCGGACGTGGTTCTGGGCCTGCACGGAGGCGATAAGGCCGGAGGTGCCGGCAGAGGCGTAGGTGGGAGCGGTAAGGGTGGCGCTGGGAAGGGTGAGGGCGAGGTTGTCCTGTGGGTCGAAGAGCTCCATGTCCTGCAGGGAGCTGGTGAGCGGGGAGGAGGTGTTGGAGGACCCGCCGGCGATGAGCACCTCCCCGTTGCGGAGGATGGTGGAGGAGGGCTGGAAGCGGGCGCTGGCGAGATCGGAGGTGGCGAAGGCCGTTGCCTGCAGGGGGTCAAAGAGGATGGAGGTTTTGAGGGGCGCGGAGCCGTCGACGGTACCGCCGGTGAGGAGCACCTGTCCGCTGGCGAGCAGATTGGCGACGTGGCCGAAGCGCGTCGACAGGAGATCGCCGCTGGCGGTGAAGGAGGCGCCATCGAAGATTTCCGTGCTCTGGAGCGGGGTGGCGCCGGAGAGGCCGCCGGCGAGCAGGACGCCCCCGCTGGGGAGCAGGGTGGAGGTGTGCTGCGAGCGCGCCTGGAGGAGGTTGGCGCTGGTGAACGCGGCGCCGTCGAAGATCTGCCCGGCGTTGCTGGCGATGGAGGTGTCGTCGCCGCCGGCGAGCAAGATATTTCCGTTTTCGAGAGCGGTGGAGGTGGAGAACTCGCGCGCGGAGCTGAGGTAGGGAGCGGCGGTGAAGGTGCCGGCGAGGGGATCGAAGATTTCGGTGGAGTCGAGGGGGTTGCCGGCGGCGTCGAGGCCTCCGGTGAGCAGAACGCGGCCGTCACCCAGGAGCGCGGCGTTGGCGTTTCTGCGGGGGGCGGTCATGGGATTGGCGGTGGCGGTGAAGGCGCCGGCGAGGGGATCGAAGATCTCGGCGGATTGGAGAGCGACGGCGCCGTCGGAGCCTCCGGCCAGGAGCACGCGGCCGTCGGCGAGGAGGGTTGCGGTGTGGAAGAAGCGGACGGACTGCATGGGGGAGCTGACCGAGGTGACGGTCTGGCTGACGGCGTTGTAGAGGTCGGCGAGGTTGGAGGAGCTGCCGCCGGCGACGAGGACGGTGCCGTCGGTGAGCAGGGTGAGGGTGTGGCCGACACGGGAGGATCCCATGAGCGTGGGGAGCTTGCTGGTAGCGCCTTTGAGGATGTTGACCCTGACTTCCCGGGTGGCGGACCTGGGGTTGGTGGCGGCGTTGGTGACGGCGATGGTGAAGGTGGTGGTGGAGGCGAGGGGACCGGTGGGGAAGGAGATGCCGGAGGTGGGGTGGACGGCGCCGGGGTTGACGGTGGCGGCGCCGCCCGCGAAGACGGCGGCGAGGGTGGTGCTGCCGTTGGGTTGGAGGGAGGAGTCAGCGGAGGTGAAGGAGGTGATGGTGGGGGCGGCGACGACGTCGATGGTGACGGAGGCGGAGTAGCCGGTGGGGGAGACGGAGCTGGCGGTGATGGTGTAGTGGCCGGCGGCGGGCGCGGTCCAGGTGTTCCCGGAGAAGGCGCCGCCATCCGCGCTCCAGGAGACGGCGGTGTTGGCGGAGTTGATGGTGCTGGCGCTGAACTGGACCTGATCGCCGGTGGTGACGATGGGGCCGGAGCTGGTGATGGGCGTGGTGACGGAGATGGGTGCGGGGGTGACGGTGAGGTCTTGCGAGACGGAGTCGCCGGCGGGGTTGGTGACGAGGAGGGTGTAGGTGGTGGCGCCGGTGAGCGTACCGGTGGAGACGGGCTGACCGCTAGTGACGGAGCCGAGGCCGGGGATCTGGCCGGTTCCGTTGGTGAAGACGGGTGTGATGGCGACCGAGCCGCCGTAGGTGACGGAGGCGAGGTTGGAGGTGAAGCTGGTGATGGTGGGAAGGGGGACGATCTGGGCGGTGAAGCTGCCGGGGGTTCCACCCTGGGTGGAGGTGGCGGTGATGGTGAGTGGCGTTTGGGTGGAGGTGTAGGGTGCGATGTTGGGCGCGGTGAGGTGACCTGTGGCGTCGATGAAGCCGGCGGCGGAGCTCCAAGTGACAGCAGTGTCGAGCGCGCCGGTGACGGTGGCGGTGTAGGCGGCGGAGCGGCCGGCGGAGACGAACCGCGGGCCGACGATGCCGGTGACGGAGACGGGCTGGAGGTTGATGAGGACGGATTTCTGGGTGATGTCACCGGCGGCGTTGGTGACGGTGAGGGTGAAGGTGGAGGGGGAGGAGAGGGCGGAGGTGGGGTAGGCGGGACCGCTAAGGACGGGGCCGACGCCGCCGTCGATCGCACCTGTGCCTTGCGAGAAGGTCGGGATAAGGGCGGTGTTCGCGCCGACGGGGACGGTGGTGGCGGTGGCGGAGAGGGAGGAGGCGATGGGAGGCGCCACGGTGTAGACGTTGGTGGTGGCGGTGACGCTGCCGCCGGTGTTGGTGGCGGTGAGGGTGTAGGTGGTGGTTCCGAGGGTGCCCGGGGTGACGGGTGCGGAGGCGCCGGTGACGGCGCCGATGTTCTGGTTGAGGGCGAGGCTGGTTGCGTACTGCACGGTCCAGTTGAGGTCCGTCGGGTTGGAGACGGTGACGATGCTCCTGGATGGGGAGAAGGAGCTGATGACGGGCTTGGGCGTAACGAGGAATTGGGTGTGCGAGGGCACGAGGCGATCGCTGGTGACGAGGAGATCGAGCTTTGCCGGGCCGGAAGGGGGCATGGTGAAGGTGACGGAGCTGGTTCCGGCGCCGGCGGTGATGGCGCCGCCGGTGATCATCCAGACGTACTCGACGTGGGTCTGGACGGGGGCGGAGGCGGTGAGGCCGGCCTGGGCGCGCAGGGCTCCCACGGGTGCGGTGACGGCGGCGTTGGGGATGATGGGGGAGAGGCCGTCCTGCGGGTCGAGGAGCTCGGCAGTGGCGGTGGAGGCGGTCTGGACGAGGCCTCCGACGAGGAGGACGTTTCCGCTCTGGAGCAGGGTTGCGGTGTGCTGGGTGCGGGCGGTGGCGAGCAGGCCGCTGAGGCTGAAGGTTCCGGTGGCGGGATCGAGGATCTCGGTGCCCCCGACGGGGTTGCCGGTGGCATCGACGCCGCCGGCGACGAGGACCTTGCCGCTGGCGAGGAGGTTGGCGGTGAGACCGTCGCGGGGGCTGGCCATGCTGCCGGGTGCGGTTGCGAAGGTGTTGGTGGAGGGGTTGAAGACGTCGGCGCCGGAGAGAGGCGCGCCTGTTCCCTGGCCGCCGATGATGGCGATGGCGCCGTCGTTCAGGAGGACGGCGGCGTGTCGCTGGCGGGCGGTGGCCATGGCGCCGACGACGGTGAAGGCGCCGGTCGCGGGGTCGTAGAGCTCCGCCGAGACGATGGGCGAACCGCCGTTGAGACCGCCGACGAGGAGGACCTTTCCGCTGAGGAGGAGGGTGGCGGTGTGCTTTTCGCGGGCCGTGGTGAGGGATCCGGCGCCGGTGAAGGCTCCGTTCCAGAGCTCGGCCTGCGAGATGGCTCCGGCGCCGTCGTTGCCGCCGGTGAGGAGCACGGTGTTGTTGGCGAGCAGGGTGGCGGTGTGTCCGAAGCACGCGGTGGCCATGGCGCCGGCGTCGGAGAAGGAAGGGACGGCCGGGTCGTAGACCTGGGAGGAGCTAAGTGGGGTGGAGGTGTTGCGACCGCCGGCGATCAGGACGCGACCGTCGGGGAGGAGCGTGCTGGTGTGGGCGTAGCGCGGGCCGGAGAGCGAGACGGTGGGGGAGGAGGAGCCGGTGACGACGGTGACGGTGACGCTGGCGGAGGTGCTGTTGCCGGCCTCGTTGGTGGCGGTGAGGGTGTAGGTAGTGGTGGCGGTGAGGTTTCCGGTGGAGAGGGGGCCGGCGCTGGTGGCATTGGGGGTGAGGTCCGAGCTGCCTGTGCCGGTGGTGCCGATGGTGGCGGCGCCGGCTCCGTTGGTGAAGACGGCGTTGAGCCTGGTGGCGTGGTTTCGCGAGATGAGGGGATCGGCCGCGGCGAACAGGGTGATGACGGGCGCATTCACCACGGTGATGATGGTGCTATTGGACTTGGTGGGGTCGGCGACGGAGGTGGCGGTGAGGGTGCAGGAGCCTCCTTGGCTGGGAGCGGTCCAGATGTTGCCCGCGAAGGCGCCGCAGGTGGCGCTCCAGGTGACGGCGGTGTCCAGAGCGCCGTGGACGGCAGCGGTGTAGGCCTGAGCGGCTCCGGTGGTGAGGCTGGACCTTTGATTTGCACCGACGGGGGCGTCGACCGAGACGGTCTGCGGGGTGACGAGCGGAGAGACGGCGGTTGCGGTCTGGCCGGGCGCGTTGGTGACGGTGAGTGTGAAGGTGGTGGGGGCGGTGAGCGCGGCGGTGGATTTGCCGGTGCCGGAGGTGACGGCACCGATGCCGTTATCGACGGTTCCGGTTCCGGAGGTGAAGGTGGGCAGGAGGTGGACGGGAGCGCCGAAGAGCGGGTTGGTGTTGTCGACGGCGAGGCTGCTGGCCACGGGGAGGGCGAGGACGTTTACCGTGATGGTGGAGGTTTTGGTGGGGTCCGCGGCGCTGGCGGCGGTGAGGAGGTAGGCGCCGGCGGTGGGGGGCGCGGTCCAGGTGGTGTTGACGGCGCTGGCGGTGGAGGTGGGCGCGAAGGCGCCGACGGGCGCGGACCAGATGACGGCGGTGTTGACGGCGTTGGCGACGGTGGCCTGGAGCGTCGTGGAGAGGCCGGCGCTGAGGTTCGTACTGGAGGCGGTGATGGCGCTGATGGTGACGGTCTTGGGGGCGACCGGCGCGGAGACGTCGACGTTGTCGCCGGCGGCGTCCGTGGCGCGCAGCCAGAAGGTGGTTGGGGTGGTAAGGGCGGAGCTGGTGAAGGAGACGCCTGAGACTGGGGCGGAGGAGAGATCGCCGGCGCCGACGCCCGTGCCGAGGGCCTCGGTGACGGCGTTGGCGAAGGTGGGGGTGACGGCGACGGTGGCGCCGAAGAGCGGGCTGTTGGTGGAGACGGCGATGGAGGCGGAGGGCAGGGCGACGACGTTGACGGTGGTGGTCGCGGACCTGGAGGTGTCGTCCTTGGCGGTGGCGGTGATAACGATGTTGCCGGAGGTGGTGGGGGCTTTCCAGACGCCGGTGCTTGGGTCGATGATTCCCGAACTGGCGGACCAGAGGATGACGTTGGTGGCGCCGCCGGTGGCGGTGGCGGCGAAGGTGGTGGAGCTACCGGCGGTGCGGGTGGGGTTTGCGGGGGTGATGGGGCTGACGGCGACGGTCTGCGGGATGACGGTGACCGAGGTGTCGAGGGTGTCGCCGGCGGCGTTGGCGGTGTGGAGACAATAGGTTTTGGGGAAGGTGAGGGGGGCGGTGGTGATGGGGCGTCCGTTGACGGCTGCCGGGTCGATGTCGGTCGCGCCCTTGCTGGTTCCGACGGTGGCGGAGACGGCGTTGGTGAAGGTGGCGGTGAGGGTGATGGTTGCGCCGTAGGGCGGGTTGAGGTTGCTGGCGGTGAGGACGGAGGCGCCGGGGGCAACGAGAGTGAGGTTGAGGCTGGTGGGCTGGCTGGCGCCGCCGGTGTTGGTGGCGGTGACGGTGTAGACGGTGGAGGGGAGGGGGCCGGTGGGGGTTCCGGAGATGCGGCCGGAGTTTGGATCGAAGAGGAGGCCGGGGGGTAGAGGCGAGCTGATGGTCCAGGAGGTTGCGGCGCCGCCGGAGTTCGAGGGAATGAGAACGGGGATGGGCGAGCCGGCGGTGAAGATGTAGGTCGGGAGCGGATAGGCGATGACGGGCGGGGTGTCGATGACGGAGATGGTGAGCGTCATCGGGGTGCTGCTGCCGCCGGTGTTGGTGGCGGTGATGGTGTAGGCGGTGGCGGAGGAGAGGGCGGAGGAGGTTCCGGAGATGCGGCCGGTGGATGGATCGAAGATGAGACCGGTGGGCAGGGGAGAGGCGAGGGCCCAGGAGGTGGCGGCGCCGCCGGTGTTGGCCGGGATAATGGGCGTGATGGACTGGCCCTTGGTGAAGATGAAGACACTGGGACTGTAGCCGACGACGGGCGGGAGATCGACAACGGCGATCGAGAGGATGGCCGGGCTGCTGGCGCCGCCGGTGTTGGCGGCGGTGACGGAGTAGGTGGCCGAGGGGCTGAGGGTGGTGAGCGTGCCGGAGATGGCGCCGGTCGCGGTGTCGAAGGCCAGGCCGGCGGGGAGGCCGGGGGTGATGGCCCAGCTGGTGGCGGGGCCGCCGGTGTTGGTCGGGACGAGGTTGGGGAAGAGGGCGCGACGGGTGAAGCTGAAGACGGACGGGTTGTAGTGGATGACGGGTGGGGCGTCGATGACGCGGATGGAGAGGTTGGCGGTCGCGGAGCCGCCGGTGTTTTCGCGGTGACGGTGTGGCTCCCCGCGGGGGTGAGGGTTGTGGGTGTGCCGGTGACGATGCCGGTAGCGGGATTGAAGGCGAGGCCTGCGGGAAGTGCGGGGGTGATGCTCCACGAGGTGACGGGGCCACCGGTGCTGATGGGGACGATGGAGGCGATGGCGGCGGCTTTGGTGAAGGTGAACGCCGAGGGGATGTAGGCGATGGATGGGGCGGGATCGACGGAGGTGAGGGTGATGGTGGAGGTGGCGGAGCCGCCGCTGTTGGTGGCGGTGACGGTGTAGGTGGCGGTGGGGGAGAGGGTGGTGGGCGTTCCGGAGATCTGGCCGGTGTTGGGGTCGAAGGTGAGACCCGGGGGGAGGCCGGGGCTGATGCTGAACAGGACGGGAGCGCCGCCGGTGCTGGTGGGGCGCAGGGGGGTGATGGGCTGGCCGCGGGTGGCGGTGTAGCTCGAAGGGGTGTATTGGATGGTGGGCGGGAGGTCGATGACGGTGACGGACTTGCGGCCGTTTGCGCTGTCGCCGGCGGCGTTGGTGACGGTGCAGGTGATCTGCACGGAGCCGACGTTGGCGGAGGTGAACTGGATCTGCGGGTGTTCCCGCCGCCCGAGAGGACGCCACCGGTGACGGCCCAGGTGTAGGTGGATTCCGACTGGGTGGCGACGGAGGCGGTTGCGGCGGTATTGACGGTGATGACGTCGGCGGAGGTGATGATGTCGGCGTGGGGCGCGGCGACGACCTTGACGGCGGCGGTGGCGGTGTAACGGATGTCGCCCTTCCACATGGCGACGACGGTGCCGGCGCCCGGTTTACTGGCGGCGGTGAAGACGCCGCTGCTGCTGTCCATGGTTCCGATGGAGGCGGGGAGAACGGACCAGTCGGCGCCGGAGCCCCAGGGACTGGCGCCGGTGAGATGGACGGTGTGGCCGACGGTCAGGACGGGCGCGGCGGGGTCGATCTTGAGAGCGTAGTTGTCCTTGTCGGTGTGATCGCCGGTGAAGTTGTACGCGTTGCCGCAGCCAACGATGGAGAGGGCGAGGAGGATGGTCGAGAGGACGCTCCAGATGGGGAGGGGGTTCGACGTCCGTCGAGAGGATCTGGAGCGGGAGCAGCCGGCGCTGGAGGCGAATCTTTGAACTTGTGGCATTTACAGTCTCCAACCTGCGCCGAGGATGGCGACGTTAACGGGGATGTTTTCAAAGCCGTAATGGCTATGGACCCAGCGGCCCTCGAGTTCGAGGCGGTGCGAAAGGCGGTAGGTGGCGGAGAGGCCGTCGCCGAGGCGGATCCAGCTGCTGGTTCCGGTGGATCTAGCGGTTCCGCTGGGGAGGGTGATGGTGTTGGTGCTGTCGACGGACCAACGGATGAGGCAGAGGCCAATGCCCGCGGAGAAGCGCTTGTCCGGACCGCCGGGGCGATAGAGGTACTCGCCGCCGAGGACGATGCCGCGCAGGGTGGTATCGATCTGCTGTGATCGGCTGCCGACGATGGAGGTCTGGTGGCCTGGGCGGAAGTACCACCACTCGGCTGCCGGGCGCACCTGGTGGATGCCGTGGAGGAGGTATTCGGTGTGCGCGCCGAGGGTGATCTGGGGGAGGGTGCCGGTGGTGAGCTTGAGGTCGTTCTGGGGGAGGAGGATGCCGGCGCGGATACCGTAGGAGTGGCGGGGATCGATGCCTTCGCCGAAGTCTGCTCGCCGGCGCATTCGCTTGCTGGCGACCTCGGCGTAGCTGGGGCCTGCTGATTGGCTGTCGCTGCTGCTGGCGGCGGTTGCGGAGGAGGAGGTGTCCGCGGAGGGGGCGGGGTCGGTTTGCTGGGGAGCGGCGGTGGAAGACGCGGGATCGAGAGGCTGTGCTGCGAGCAGCCGTCCCGCGCCGAGAAGAGCGACGAGGAGCAGGGAGGAGGCGAGATGTCCGAGGCTGCGTTTGTGAGCGCAGCGTTGAAGCTCTGGGGAGGAGAGAGCCAGCATTCACGATCCTTGAGGCGCAGCAGCCTTCGCGCGCATGTGCTTCCATGCGGAGCACTGCCGCGACTTCCCCGACACTAGATCGTTCCAAAGCGGGAGTAAGTACAACTTGGGGGCCACGGAGCTTTACCCGGCGTGGGAGAGGGCGGCATCGGCCGAGCTGAGAGGGCGGATCTGAAACACGGTTTCGCGCTCGGCTGACGGCCGGTGATGGCCGGTGGGAGGGTGGTCAGGGTATGATCTCGTCGAATCCGGATGTACGAATTTATCTGCACTGAGAGGCTGAGGTTTCCATGCGACTTCGAGCGAGCGTTCCTGTTTTACTGAGCTGTTTCACCGCTGCCTGGATGGCGTCAGGGAGCGCGCATGCGCTGGACAACGGGATCGCTCGCAGACCGCCGATGGGCTGGAACAGCTGGAACAAGTTCGGCTGCGCGGGGATTAACGAGAGCGTGGTGCGCGAGACGGCGGACCAGATGGCGAGCAACGGGATGAAGGATGCCGGCTACGAGTACGTTGTGATCGACGACTGCTGGCAGGTGGGCCGGGACAAGACGGGCAATATTGTTGCGGATGCGAAGAGGTTTCCTTCGGGGATCAAGGCGCTGGCGGATTACGTTCACGGAAAGGGGTTGAAGTTCGGCATTTACACGGATGCGGGGACGATGACGTGCGCGAAGCGGGAGGGGAGTCTGGGGCATGAGTACCAGGACGCGCAGCAGTATGCGAGCTGGGGGGTGGACTACCTGAAGGAGGACTGGTGCAACACGCTGCCGGGGCAAAACAGCGAGTCGTCGTACACGCTGATGCGGAATGCGCTGGCGGCAACGGGGAGGCCGATCCTGTTCAGCATCTGCGAGTGGGGATCGACGAAGCCGTGGCTATGGGCTGGGCCGGTTGGGAATATGTGGCGATCGACGGGGGACATCCAGGATTGCTGGAGCTGCAAGAAGGACTGGGGCGGCAACGGGGTGACGGCGATCATGGACCAGATGAACGGGACGGAGAGCTATGCGGGGCCGGGGCACTGGAACGATCCGGACATGCTGGAGGTGGGCAATGGAGGGATGACGAAGGAGGAGTATCGGACGCACTTCAGCATGTGGGCGATCTTTGCGGCGCCGCTGCTGGCCGGTAACGATATCAGCAAGATGTCCGCGGAGACACGCGAGATTCTGCTGAACAAGGAGGTGATCGCGGTGGACCAGGATGCGATGGGGATCCAGGGGCGGCGGGTGAAGAAGACGGGGGATCTCGAGGTGTGGTCGAAACAGCTGGCCGGGGGTGGGCGGGCGGTTGCGATGGTGAACCGGGGGGCGAGCCCAGCGAAGATTACGACGGCGTGGGAGGACGTGGGCTACCCGTCGACGGTGCCGGCGACGGTGCGGGATCTGTGGGCGGCAAAGGATGCCGGGCGGCACACCGGGAGCTACACGGCTGAGGTGCCGAGCCATGGTGTGGTGATGGTGACGGTGCTCCCCTGAAGGTTGTAGAGGGCCTGGAGGGGTTAGAGGGCGTCAGGGTTGCGGGATGGCGCCGTTGATGGCGTCGTCGATCTGGATGTTGTTGCGTTCGAGCAGATCTCCGGTGGCGCGATCGAGTTCGATGCGGGCTTTGATGTAGTTGCTGCGGGCGGCGATCTCGGTGGAGCGGGCCTGGGCGAGGTAGGTCTGGTTCTGCACGACGAGGAGGTTGGTGGACTGCCCAGCTTCCAGCTTGTCGCGCTCGGCGGCGAGCAGCTGCTCCTGGTAGACGCGGCTGTTGGAGGAGGCTTTGTAGGCGGCGAAGGCGGTTTCGAGCGCGATGAGGGCGGTCTCAATCTCTTCGCGGGCCTGGTTGCTGAGCTTCTCCGTGCGGGCCTGCGACTGACGGAGCTGGATGGTGTCGCGGGCGGAGTCGGAGCTGGCGATGCGGTTGCGGATGGGGAGGGTGAGCTGGATGCCGCCCTGGTAGATGTTGGAGGTGCGGAGGCCGCCGAGCGCGAGGTTTTGCGGGATGTTGGGGATGCCGGTACCGGGAGAGCCAAGGGGCTGATAGGCGCTTTGCGAGCTGCCGCGGGTTTCGACGTTGCCGTAGACGTTGAGCTGGGGGAGAACCTGGTTTCTGGAGGCGTTGACGTTGACCTGGTTGGCCTCCACCTGGAGCAGGCCCTGGGCGAGATCGGGGCGGCGGGAGAGGCCCTGCTGGACGAGGGTCTCGAGTTTGAGGGGCTCGGGGAGGTCGGGAACGACGATGCGGTCGGTGGGAACGATCTCGCTGAAGGAGGCGGAGAAGAGGGGCGAGTCGGAGCGGATGAGGAGGTTGCGGAGGATGACCTCCTGCTGGCGGAAGAGGCCCTGTGCCTCCGTGAGGTCGAACTCGCTGCTGCTGACGAGGGCGGAGGCACGGGTGAGTTCGATGGGAGCGAGGGTGCCCTGCTCGACCTGATCGGCGTCGTCCTGGCGGAGCTTCTGGGCGGCCTTGAGGGCCTCCTGCTTGACGACGATGTTTTCGCCGAGGCTTACGAGGTCGAAGTAGATGCGGGAGGTTCCGTAGACGGTGTCGAGGACCTGCTGCTCGAAGAGGAGGCGGGAGACCTTGCGGTTGATGCCGGCGATGCGGATGAAACGGAGATTGACGGCGCGACCGCGGCCGCGGAGGAGAGGCTGGGTGAGGGTGACCGAGGTGCTGGGGGCGTAGAAGGGGTCGACCTCGGATTTGGTGGAGTAGATGACCTGGGAGTCGTTGTTGACGGTGGCTTCGAGCTCAGCGCCGGTGGAGAAGCCCTGGAGGTACCCGATGTTTGCGGCGAGGAAGGTGAGGGGCTGGGGCTGCGCGGCGATGGCGCCGCCGGAGCCGGCGCCGCCGGTGCCGGACCCGCCCGAGGCGGATGTCGAGAGAAGGGAGACGGTGTTGGAGCGGCGGAAGTAACCGGTGGTGGCGATGAGGTTGGGGTCGAAGAGGGGGATGGAGGGGCCAGTGGCGTAGGTGACGCCCGCGCCGTTGGTGGAGAGGTTGGTCTGGACCTGGGCGGTGGAGTTGAGGGCGGTGAGATCGGTGACGACGGGTGTGGTGGGGTTGACGTTGGTGGCGGTGGAGTTGAGGAGTGGACTTCCGGGACCGCCGACGCCGTTGGGCGGCTGCTGGATGGTGTAGTCGATGCCGCGCAGGAAGCCGCCGCCCCGGGCGCGGAGGAGGTCGGTGTCCGAGAGCTGGAGGTTGAAGCGCTCGATCTCGACGTCGAGGTTGTTTTCGATGGTGAGCGCGATGGCGTCGTGGAGAGTGAGGAAGAGCTTGTCGTCGTGGACGAGGGTGTTGAAGCGGGCTGCGGCGCCTGGAAAGAGGGCGGGTACGGAGGGGGCGCGGAAAGGTCCGATGAAGCCGAAGAGGCTGGGGTTGAGGCCGGTGGGCCGCTGCCGACCGGTGGACTTGGGATCGCGGGGGTCAGGGGGTTTGAGGGCGGTGGCAGGGGTGTCGATGAAGTGCGAGATGGGTGGGGCGTCCGGGACGACGAAGGGATTGGCGGCGCGATCCGGCGGGGCTGGTGGAGGCTGCTGGGCGGGGAGGTGGGCGGAGCCGGCGAGAAGCGTGAGGGCGAGGGAGGCGGAGGTTCGAGGGCGGCGTGATTGCGTCACTTGCTACTCCCGCTGGACTTTTGATCGCCGCCTCCGGCCTGCTTCTTCTGTCCTCCGGCGCTTTGCCTGGCGGCCTGGCCCTGCAGATTCTGGTCGGTGATGGCCTGGTTGCCGTACTGCGACGATCCGCCGGGGGGCGCGCTCTGGCTGGGAGCGGAGTTCGAGGCGGAGGCCTCGCCGGGTGATTTCGTCTGCTTCGGGTTGACGGTGACGCCTTCCTTGACGTCGTCGGTGAAGCCGGCGGCGATGAGGTCGCCCTCCTGGAGGCCGCTCAGGATTTCGACGACCGGACCGAGGTCGCGGCCGATCTCGACTGGCTGCAGATGAACCTTTCCATCGCGCAGGAGGGCGACGACATTTCTATCCTGGCGCACGGCGATGGCGTCGCCGGAGATGGTGATGGGGGCGGCTCCGCCGGTGGGAGCATGGAAGGTGACGACGGCGTACATGCCGGTGAGCAGATGCCGGTCGTGGTTGTCGACCTGGACCTCGGTGAGGAGGGTTCGGGTGTTTTGATCGATGGAGGCGGCGGTGCGGGTGACGTCACCGGGGAACTCGGATTTGGGGAACTCCCCGAAGTGGACGGTGGCCTTCTGTCCGGTTTTGACGGAGGAGGCGTAGCCCTCCGGGACGGAGACGAGGATGCGGAGGCGATCGACCTGCGCGATGCTGAAGAGGGCTCCGCCGCTACCGCCAGTGGAGCTGCTTTGGGCGGCGACTGTGGGCGAGTTGCCGCTGCTGCCGGAGGAGTTGGAGGCGCCGGCGTTGGTGGGCCCGCCGGTCTGGGAGGTGGGCAAGGCGGCGCCAGCGCCGCCGGCCGAGCCCTGCGCGGAGATGAGGGCGCCGACGTCGACGTTGCGCGAGGTGATGACGCCGTTGAACGGGGAGGTGACGCGCTCATAGGACTGGAGGGCGATGACGCGGAGGAGATTGGCGTGGAAGGCCTGAACGTTGCGTTCGGCGGCGGCGACGTTGGCGAGCTGGGCCTGATAGTCGGCTTCGCGTTGATCTCCATCCTGGCGGGAGAAGACGCCTTTCTGGACGAGGACGCGCCAGCGTTCGACGGTGATGCGGGTGAGGGCGAGCTGGGTATCCTGCTGGGCCTTTTGCGCCTCGGCCTGGCGGAGTTGTTCACGCGCCTGGTCGACCTGCCGATCGAGGTCGGGCGAGTCGATGAGAGCGAGGACCTGACCCTTGCGGACGCGGTCGCCGATGTCGACGTAGCGCTTCTTGAGGTATCCGTTGGCGCGTGCGTAGACGAAGGCTTCGGTGAGGGGGGTGGTGGTTCCTGGGACGACGAGACTGGCGGCGCCGGTGGACCGCTCTACCTTTTGGGCCTCGACGACAGGGATGGCGCTCTTCCGCTGCTGCGCCTGCTGGTTGTTCTGTTTGCTGCGACCGTGACGAGGGAGAAAACCGACGAGGAAGATGACGAGGAACACGACAGTGACGGCGGCCAGGGTGAGATAGAGGACGCGGCGACTGCCCGAACGATTGGGGCGCTTCGGCTCGGGGTGTTTCTTTTTCCCGCGGGAGTTGGTGTCTGCGAAGGACTGTCCGAGCCGCTGATCGTCGATGGAGTTTGGATCGGCGAAGCTTTCTCCGAGCTGGTGGCGCTCTATGGTATCGGGATGGGCGAACTGATCTCCGACGGTCTCCACGTTGTCGCCGCGTCGGTGATCGACAAAGGACCTGCCCAAGCTGAGATCTTCCGGTGTTTGTGCGCGCTCGAAGGTCTCCCCGATGTCACGGCGATCGTCGCCAAGTCTCTTTGGTTGCTCTGGCATTAGGCGTGCTGCTCCTTTGCGGCGTCGGAACCTTCGGCGTACTCCTGATCGATCTCGCGGTCGAAGTCGACGGGAACGTCTTTTTTGAGGAGGGAGTAGATGACGGGGACGATGAAGAGGGTGCCGACGGTGGCGAGGAGCAGGCCACCGATGACGGCGCGGCCGAGGGGTGCGTTCTGCTCTCCGCCTTCGCCGAGGGCGAGGGCCATGGGGAGCATGCCGATGATCATGGCGAGGGCGGTCATGCAAACGGGACGGAGCCGGGTGAAGCCGGCGTTGAGGGCGGCCTCGAAGCGATCCTTGCCGGCGGTGCGTTCGTCGTTGGCGAAGACGACCATCAGGATGCTGTTGGCGGTGGCGACGCCGATGGTCATGATGGCGCCCATGAGAGATGGCACGTTGAAGGTGGTCTGGGTGGCGAAGAGCATCCAGAGGATGCCGCAGAAGGCTCCGGGGATGGCCATGAGGATGATGACGGGGTCGAGCCAGCTTTGGAAGTTGACGGCCATGAGCAGGTAGACCAGGAGGAGGGCGAAGACGATGCCGATGCCGAGGCGGAGGAAGGAGTCGCGCATGGTCTTGACCTCGCCGCGCAGCTCGAGCGTGGTGCCGACGGGGAGGTTGCGTTCGGTGTCGCTCATGATCTTGCGGATTTCGGAGGCGACACCGCCGAGATCGCGCTGATCGACGTCGGCGTAGATATCGAAGACGGGCTGGATGTTGTAGTGATCGACGATGATGGGGGTGGCGTCGCGGCGGAACTCGGCGAGGTTTCCGAGCAGCTGGCTGGTGTTGCCGGCGGGCGAGGTGACGGGGGTGCGGGCGAGATCCTGAAGGGTGTTGACGCGGTAGGTGGGGGTTTGGACGACGACTTGGTAGTTGACGCCGTTGGCGGGATTGAGCCACTCGTTGGGAGCGGTCTGACCGGTGCCGGTGAGCGAGATGAGCATGCTTTGGGCGACGTCCTGCTGGGTGAGGCCGACCTGCCGGGCCTTGCTGCGGTCGACGTTGACCTGCATGGTGGGGTAGGTGACCTGCTGGTGGATGTGGACGTCGACGGCGCCGGGGATGGCGGCGACCTTTTTCATGAGGTCCTGCGCGATGGCGTAGTTGTTTTTGCCGCGGCCGACGATCTGGAGGTCGATGGGCGCGGGCAGGCCAAAGTCAAGGATCTGGTTGGTGATGTTAGCGGGCGTGAAGAAGAAGGTGCCGTCGGGGAATTTGCGCGGGAGGTCGGCGCGGAGCTGGCGCATGTATTTTTCGGTGTCGCGCTTGCCGGGTTTGAGCGCGATGAGGACCTCGCCGTCGCTGCCGGAGATGGTGGAGCTGTTGGAGAAGGCGAGGTTGATGCCGCCATTGGGGAGGCCGATGTTGTCGAGGATGAGCTGGGTTTCCTCGACGGGGATGACGGCGCGGATCTCTTTTTCGACGGCGGCGAAGTATTGTTCGGCGTCTTCGATGCGCAGGCCTTCGGGCGGGTTGACGTGCAGGCGCATCTGTCCGGAGTCGACGTAGGGGAAGAAGTCCTGGCCGATGAGGAAGACGACTGGGAGCGAGATGGCAACGAAGACGGCGAACAGGGTGAGGGTGAGGGCGGCGTTGTTGAGACACCACTCGAGGGCGTCTTTGTAGCCGTGGCGAAAGCGCTCGAACCGGTGATCGAAGCGTTTGTGCCAGCGCCAGATCCAGTTGGTCTTCTCCTCGTGGAGGGAGGTGGACTCGTCCTGGTAGAGGTGGAGCTCGGAGGGCAGGAGGAAATGCATCATGGTCGGGACGAGCGTCCGGGAGAGGAAGTAGGAGGCCATCATGGCGAAGGCGACGGCCATGGCGAGGGGGGTGAAGAGGAACTTGGCGGCACCGGTGAGAAGGACGACGGGGATAAAGACGATGCAGATGGAGAGAGTGGAGACGAAGGCGGGGGCGGCGACCTGCTGGGCGCTGTCGAGGATGGCGCGAACGAGCGATTTGCGCTCGGCCATGTTGCGATGGGTGTTCTCGATCTCGACGGTGGCGTCGTCGACGAGGATGCCGACGGCAAGGGCGAGACCGCCGAGGGTCATGACGTTGATGGTCTCGCCGAGCGAAACCAGGATGACGAGCGAGGTTGCGATGGAGAGGGGGATCGAGGTGCAGACGATGAGGGTGCTGCGCCAGCTTCCGAGGAAGAGGAGGATCATGAGGCCGGTGAGGAGGGCGGCGATCGAGGCCTCGCGGACGACCTCGAAGATGGAGTTGCGGACGAAGATGGACTGGTCGAAGAGAGGCGTGATGGTGAGGTTGGGGGGGAGGCCGGCCTTGACGCGGGGAAGGGAGGACTTTACCTGGGAGACGATGTCGAGGGTTGAGGTTTGGCCGTTTTTGAGAACGGTGAGGAGTGCGGAGCGTTTGCCATCCTGGCGGACGATGTTGGCCTGCACGGCATAGCCTTCACGGACCTGGGCTACATCCTTGACGTAGACGAGCGCGCCGTTCGAGGCACGAATAGGAAGGTCGTTGAGCTCGGATATCTTGCTGGGGCTGCTGTTGAGCTTGACGATGTAGTCGCGATCGCCGAGGCGGGCGGTTCCGGCGGGAAGAATGAGGTTCTGCTGGGTGATGGCGGTCGAGACATCGGTGGCGGAGAGGTGTTTGGCGTAGAGCAGGTTGGGGTCGGTATCGACCATGATCTGACGAACCTTGCCGCCGTAAGGGAGGGGGATGGAGGCTCCGCGGACGGTGGCGAGGCGCGGCCGGATGAAGCTGAGGCCGAGATCGTAGAGATCTTCTTCGCTGAGGCCCTGACCGCCGAGTGCGAGTTGCACGATGGGGACGCTTGAGGCGTCGTACTTGATGATGGCGGGGGGAAAGGTGCCGGGGGGAAGGACGCGGAGGATGGTCTGAACGATGGCGGTGATCTGCGAGACGGCGAGCTCGACCTTGACGGTGGGCTGGAAGTAGACGCGGATGACGGAGACGCCCTGGTAGGACTCGGACTCGCTGTGTTCGATGTCGTTGACGGTGGTGGTGAGCGCGCGCTCGCAGACGGTGACGATGCGGCCTTCCATCTCGTTTGGAGGCAGACCGTTGTAGGTCCAGACGATGGTGACGACGGGGATATCGATGTAGGGGAAGATGTCCTTGGGAGCGACGACAGCCGAGCCGATGCCGAGCAGAAAGAGAAGGATCGACACGACGACGAAGGTGTACGGTCGCCGAAGCGCCAGTTTAACAATCCACATACGACCTCAGTCTGGGAGCAGAAGCGGCTATACGGCTCTAGACGTTTCGGGCAGAGAAAAGACCGTGAACGCTCGGGAAAAGCGTGGGATGCGATGCGGCGGGTGAACAATTGCCGGAGTGCGTGGACGTCAGTCTGTTGCGGACCGGTATACCGGTTTCAGAGGCCGGGAGGCGAAAGGCGGGGGGTGCTGAAGCGGCAAGTTTGTTCCGGATATTCCACAACTCCGGAGCGGAGTGGAAGGAAGGCTTCTGAGCGGAGTCAGGACTTGACGCGCGTCCGACACCTCGCCATGATGGCGGTATGAAGCCGCTCCTGGAACTCGGTGGACAATTCGTAGAGCTCGTGGTCGCGGTAGACCTCAATGGTCTGGCGGGTGGTATCGAGAACGACCTCGCAGTGTTTGCAGGAGTCGGAGTGGGCGCGGACCTCTTGGAGCAGATCGGGGCTGATGTGGCCGTCGAAGTAATCGGTAAGTTTGCTGAGGAAATCGGTGCAGGTCATGCGGTCTGACCCTCCTCTTTGTGCTGGCGGAAGTAGCGGCTGAGGCGTTCCCGGAGTTGCAGGCGGGCCCGGAGCAGGCGCGACTTGACGGCGGGAACGCTGAGACCGAGAGCGTCCGCCGTCTCTTCGGTGGAAAGGTTTTCGATGTCGCGAAGGGTGAAGACGGAGCGGAAGCCGGGCGGGAGCCCTTGAATGGTTTTACGCAGGATATCGCCCAGTTCGGACTGGCCAAAGATCTGTTCGGGGTTTGGCCGCCACTCTGCGAAGTCGCGCGGGATGGAACCTTCTTCTGTTTGCACGTCTTGATCCATCGAAACGGTTTTGCTGGTTTTGCGTTTGCGAAGGCGCATAAGGCTTTCGTTCACGGCGATACGGATAAGCCAGGTCGAGAACTTGGAGTTGCCCTGGAACTGATCCAGCTTTTCGTACGCTTTGAGGAAGGCGTCCTGAGTGATGTCTTCGGCGTCCTCACGATTTTGCGTGATGTGCTGCGCGACGCGAAAGACCTGCCGCTGGTACTGCCGCACAAGCTGTTCGAAAGCTGCACCGTCTCCGACCTTCGCTCGGGCGACGAGTGCGACATCCGGGTGAACCTCTTCCGTAACTGGGGATTGGATGGTGGACATGAGCGAAACGTTGCGAGCTTCTGTGAAGCGGCGGCGGCCGGCGAAGCCCAACTGGCTGCGCAAACCAACTTCTTTCATAGTACCTCGTGACTCACGTCGAGAAAAGAAGGGACGTTGCCGCGGCGAGCTCTGGAGTGAGCAGGCGAGGTGTGCCGGGTTAGAAGGGGGGTGCCTGTGCCGATCCGACGTATCCCGAATGGTTCGGCGGATTGGCCGGAAGGTGCTGCCGGGGTGTCCCGGCATATTCTTGGGATATGAGCGCGTCTGCAGGGAGAGGTTCGATTTCAGTGGCCGGGCGATTGCGCCTGGTGGCGCTCGTGGTCTGTTGGATGACCGTGGTTCACCTGGCGGCAGTTCGGGTGGTGGGCGCGAGCCCCGCGCTTCAGCGTGGGCGCACGGGCGCGAAGAGGGCTGCCGGCAAAAGGGCGGGAGCCTCAAGCGGAAAGAGTTCGAGTAAAGCCGGGATGGCCTCTGGGCGGAGCGGGAAGGTTGGCGGGGGACGGAAGAGGGCTGGCAAGAGCAAGGAAGTCGGAAAGAGGTCGACGGCGGTCTCCAGAGCCGCGGCCCAGAAGAACCTCAAGATCCGAAGCGCCTTTGTGGCCTCGGAGCAGCTTCGGCCGATGGCGCAGCAGCTGGCCGCGACGCGGTCGCCGGCGGCGTATCAGGGTGTGGAGGTGTACGCACGGCAGCATACGGGAGAGGCGGCGGCTGCGGCTTACCTGGCGCTGGGACACGCGGCCGCGCAGGACCGCCGCTATGGGGACGCGATGGCGTCGTTTCGGCAGGCGAACGGCAGCGGAGAGGTCCTGGACGACTACGCCGATTTCCTGGGGGCGCAGGCCGCCTTTCGAGCGAACCGTGGAACGGAGGCCTACTCCCTGCTGGAGAACTTCGAGGGGAAGTATCCCGACAGCATTTTTATCCAGAGTGCGCCGCTGCTGCTGGCGAATCTGCACCTTCAACAGAACGACGGGCGAGGCGCGGTTCAGGCCCTGGAGCCGCTGGTGGGGACGCCGATGGCGACCCACGCCGACTACCTGTACACGCTTGGGCGTGCGTACCAGGTAGCTGGAGACACGACTCGCGCGGCGGGCCTGTACCGGGAGATCTTTCTGAAGCAGCCGCTGAGCAATGAGGCGATGCAGTCGAGGCAGCAGATGCAAGCGATGTCGATGGACTTTTCGCCCGCCGAGCGGAAGGTCCATGCCGATCAGCTGTTCAACGCCAAGCGGTACGCCGAGGCGAACGATCAGTACCACGCGATTGCGCGCGACTCGGCTTCGCTCACGACGTCCGATCGGGATGCTCTGGCGATCTATGCGGCGGTGTGCGATCTGAAGCTGAAGCGCCTGAGCCGGCGCGAGGTGGAGAAGCTGCCGGAGACGGGCGATGACAGTGCGGCGCTGAAGCTTTACCTGCTGTCCGAGCTCGCGCGCAACGAAGGGGATACGCACGGGCATGACCGGATTGTGAGCGATCTGGTTACGCGTTATCCGACGAGCCGATGGCTGGAGGAGGCGCTCTACTCGGGCGGCAACATGTATCTTCTGCGGCATGATCTTGGCCGGGCGGCGGAGCGATATGCGCAGTTGACGCAGAGCTTCCCAACCAGCACCTACGCCCCATCGGCGCACTGGCGGTGGGCCTGGATGACGTACCGCATGCGGCGTTTGCCCGAGGCGGCGCGCCTGATGGAGGAGCAGATCGAGCGATACCCTGCCGGGATTGAGGTGCCGGCGGCGCTCTTCTGGCGTGCCCGGATCTACGAGACGGAGGAGGCGAACGCGCCCGCGGCTTATGCTTACTACCACACGGTGTCGGAGTCCTATTGCAACTTTTACTATGCCGAGCTGTCGCGGAGGAGAATGCGCGTTCTGGGCCAGCAGGCGGCACCGCCTGTGCTGCCGGTGCTGGCCGCGGTGCGAAAGCCGACCGTACCGGATCTGGAGGAGGTTCCTGAGGACGATCCGCACGTGACCAAGGCGAGGCTGCTCGCGAATGCGTCGCTGAACGAGTACATTGGGCCGGAGATTCTGGCGAGCCCGACGTCCGCCTCCTGGGGCGAGCTGGCGCAGGCGCAGATCTATTCCTCCTTTGGGGAGAACACGCGGGCCCTGCAGTCGATGAAGCGGAGTGGGATCTCGTTTTTTACGCAGCCGGTTGCGAGTATTCCGGCAGCGTACTGGCATCTGCTGTTTCCGCAGCCGTACTGGCCGGACCTGGTGGAGCAATCGCAGCGGAATGGGCTCGACCCCTACCTGGTTGCGTCGCTGATCCGGCAGGAGTCGGAGTTCAATGCGGGAGCGATCAGCCATGCCAATGCGTACGGCCTTATGCAGCTGCTGCCTTCGGTGGGTAAGTCGATCGCGAAGCAGCAGGGGGTGAAGCCGTTCGACGCAGGCCGGCTGCTGGATCCGCGAATCAATCTTCAGCTGGGAACGGCGAACCTGAAGCAGGTGATCAACCGGTATGGCGGACAGCTGGAGTACGCTCTGGCGGCGTATAACGCCGGAGACACACCGGTTCGGCAGTGGATTGCGAGTGGAGATTTCCGGGACGTTCCGGAGTTTGTTGAATCGATTCCATACACCGAGACGAGGGAGTATGTTCAGGCGATTCTGCGCAACCGTGAGTTGTACCGGGCACTTTATCCGAGCCGGACGACCTCTGGTCCGTGAGCGGGAGTGGCGGCGAGGGTGGAAGGTTCTGGCGCCGAATGGAGGTCGGGGCTGCTGGGATAGCATGAGACGGGGAGCATGACGGCGACGCCCGGATGGTGAAATCGGCAGACACAGCGGACTTAAAATCCGCAGACCCGAGAAGGTCGTGGGGGTTCAAGTCCCCCTCCGGGCACCACAGCGCATTTGTAACCGGTCAGGTCCGGCTCGCGGGCTGGACGTACCAGGACCGGGAGCGTGTACGTATGGTTCGGAATCGTGAAGCCAATCCCTTATTCCTTACCTCGGAGACTCTTTTCCAGAGAGTCTAGTGTTTCCCGGGGTTAGAAGTGGAAGCGGTAGCGCACCTCCGCAAAGATCTGGCGCGGGTCGTTCTCGTGGAAGCCCCCGAAGGTGAGGCTGTTGTCGAGCAGGACGCGGCGGTTACCGACGTTGGTCGCGGTGACCGATGCGGAAACGTTCTCACTGAAGGTCTTGCCGAGGGACAGGTCGACGGTGGTGTGCTGGGGCAGGTACGGGCTGGGGTACGGTGTTGTGGGATCCGGGTTGCCATTGGTGAAGCCCGATCCATAGGAGACGTTTGTCGAAGCGATCGCGCGCCAGGGTAGGGAGGCGTTGAAACCCATGCTGAGCGTGTTTCGCTGGTCGTGATCCACGGGTCTGTAGCCGCCGGTTCGGTCGCACTGCAGAGAGCCGATCGGGGCGCAGATGAGGCCGCCGGTGATCGCTCCGCGCTGTTGGGCGATCTGATTGGAGTAGGCAAGATGAGCCTGGCCGAAGCGCCACAGGCGAGGCGAACGAAGAGAGAGCTCCCAGGCTCGGACGAGAGCGCCGTCGATGGTGACGGGGTAGTAGAGGCTCGAGTTCCCGATGTTGGCGTGGTCGAGGAAGTTGTTGGCGCGGGTCTTGAAGGTATCGACGTCCAGCAGCCAGCCTCGGAGCGGAATCTGAAGGCCGATCTGATGCTCTTCGTCGCGTTCGCCGTGGAGAGGCTGAAAGTCGGTGTTGTTGGCTTGGGCAAACTGCACGATGGGACCCGCGGCGGTGAGGAGTGACGGGGGCTGGTAGAAGCGGCCGTAGAAGCCGCGGAAGACCCAGTTGAGCCTGGGGACGCGGACGGCGACACCGAAACGAGGGGCGGTCACGATCTCGGGGAACTGGCCCCCAAAGCGGGTCTGCCGGAGACCTGCTATGACGGTAAGCCATGAAGTGACTTTGACGTTGTCGGAGACGAAGACCTCAACGACGCCGCCAGAGGCCGAATCCGGGATGGAAAAGGGCGCGGTTCCGGAGCCGTCGTTGAAGATTGCACCGAAGCGATAGGTGTCGTGCTGTCCGAAGGAGTAGAAACCAGCCTCGATAGTGTTTCGAGCAACCTGCGTGGTGATGGAGGCCTGTGCGCCGCCGTAGATGGAGGTCCGATCTGAGGTGGTCGCTACCGGAGTGTCGGCTGGGTTGGGCTGGTAGTAGGCGCGATTGCGATGGAAGAAGGGCGAAAGCTGCAAAACAGTTGAGGCACTAAAGGTGTGAAGCCAGGAGACGGCTACCACGTCGTCGCTCTCGTGCTGGATGTCGCGTAGACCACTGGAATCGAACTGCTGATTGTCGAAGCTGTTGGGGCTGGGATCATAGGGAATCTGGAAGAAATCTCCTCTTACCTGCGTGATGATGCGGAGCTGATCCTTGGGTGTGCGGTTGTAGAGGAACGACGCGAAGCCGCCGTAGCCGTTGGCGGCGGAGTGAAAGACTCGGCCGATGGGCGGTGAGAGGCCGTAGTCGCTGCGGTTTCCGCTGAGGCTGGCATAATAGGCAGATTTTTCTGTGTGGTCTCCGAAGTTGATCTGATCGTTGGTTTGGAGAAAGCTGCCCGCGCTAAGAACGAGTTCGGCTTGCCGGTTACGCTCGAAGCCGGTTCGAGGGACAACGTTGAAGACGCCATAGGTGCGGTCGCCCAGGTCGGAGGTATAGCTGCCACGCTGGACCTCGATGTAGTCGATGTCCTTGGGGTCGATCTGCGCTCCGAGGTTACTGGCGATGTTGGTGTTCGGGATTTGGATGCCGTCGATCAGCCAGCTGACCTGATGGCCACCGCGGATGTGGAACTGGTCGTGGGTGACGTAGGCGCCGGGCACGTAGCCGGTGATGATGGCGAGGGAGTTGGTGCGGTCGGCTCCTGGGGTCTGCGCGATGTCCTGGCGGCTGAGCAGTACTGTCGGGGTCACGGTATCGACATTTGCGGTTGCGCCGCCATCCTGGACGGTGACGGACTGCTGCACGGTCCCGAGCTGCAGTTCGACGTGAAGCATGGGAGAGGTGTCGGAGGCCAAGGTGAGTGTCTGTCGAGAGGTGGAGAATCCAGGTTCCGAGACGGTTACGGAGTAGTCGCCCAGTGGCAAGGAGGCGATGTTGAAGGAGCCGTCCTGGCTGGTGACAGCGGACTTTGTGAAGCCGGAGTGAGTGGCCTTGAGTTCCACGCTTGCGCCAGAGATGGGGCGATGCTGAGGGTCGTGCACCACTCCGCGGACCTGGCCGAAGATGGAGGCGTGGGCTGCGGAGGCAGCTAGCAAAAGCAGGTAGAAGCAAAGCGATGTGAGCTTGCGCATGGACTCCTTATCAGAGATGAAGCGGCTTAGAACTCGAAAAGCAGACGGCAGCAGACGAGCCGGGCTACGTCCAGGGGACGAAGGATGGGCTCGGCGCCGATCGGATTGCTAGAGGAGTCTGGTAGGAGGGCCGCGTTTGTGGCGAGAACGATCGGAGGCTACGCGGGCGCGCACCTCGGTCTGAGCTTTGACGGCAGGATGGCTGACGATCTCTGCATAGATAAGAGAAGCCGAAGGCAAGGACAGGTTGTGCTGTTGGACCTGCGTCAGCATGGCGGGGAAGGCGGGGCAGTGTTGGGGTGTGGCCGAGATCCTTGTGCCGGATCCGCTCGACTGTGCCGCTTGCATCGCCGACCTGCAATGGTGTGCGCCGTCTCTTCTGCAGCAGGCCGCGAGGCTCGTCTCCGCGCTGCCCATGAGGGCGAACGCGGGCGAGATCAGCGGCCAGCAAAAGAGCAGAAGCAGCGTGAGGCTTAGAAGACGTCGCACAGATCGATTGTAGGTGTGGAAGCGCGGGGCAGACGTTTGGTGGATACGGTATGCTTTGATTCTGGGCGGGAGTAGTTCAGTGGCAGAACGTCAGCTTCCCAAGCTGAATGTCGCCGGTTCGATCCCGGTCTCCCGCTCCACAGCACTTCTATTGAGATCTAGTGGCGGCTGAGCGGCGGTGGTGGAGGTTTGTGGGTGAAGTTGGCGTAGTTACTGGCTGAGGTAGGTAGACTTGAAGTAGGTCTTAGGTTTGTGGACCTGAATGGATGGACGGGGTCTCTGCCATGCGGAGGCCATTTTGGTTTAAGACACGTGTGGTACGGCTCCCTTGCGGGAGCCGTTTTCAGTTTGGGGGATCGTATGCAATTGAAGACGCGCGAGGGAACCAGCAAGACGGATCTGATCGCGTTCCAACTGTTGATCATCGCCGTCCTCACGGCGATCTTGGCGTTTGGGTTGGGGCGGAACGACCCGACGGTGAAGACGGCGGTTCTGCTCTGCGTGACGAATCTGGTGACAGCGCTTACGAGTATCGGGGCGACGCTGCTGGTGGGCAAGCCGACGACGACGCACCAGGTGGAGGCGAACGAAGGAACGAGGCTGACCACACAGGAGAGCCAGACGACCTCCGTTCAACAGGTTGATTGTGACAAAGAAGAGGAGAAAACAAGATGAGCAGTGCAACGAATCTATACCCGGCACCAGGAGCGGTGCCGACGGCGTTGGGGCAGGCGGGACCGGCGCAACCGACACAGGGGCTGGCGACGGGAGCAGGCAAAGGCGTGAGTCCAGCAACGATCGCCGGAGGCGGATCTGCGCCGGGGGAGCCGCAGGAGAAAAAGGGGAGCAAGCTGGCTGCATTTGAAGGCTTGCTGAAGACTGCCGGGCACATTGCGGGCGTGATTCTGGCCGACATTGTGAAGTATGTGATTCCGGTGGCGTCGATCGTTGCCGTGGCGGACCCGGCGGCAGCGCCGCTGGTGGAGGCGTTTACGGCTTCGGTGAAACTGGTCCAGGCAAGTGTGATCAGTGTGCAACAGAAGTGGGTCGCGGAGGGATCCCAGGCCAACGCGCAGAAGCTGTCGGACGTTTTGGCGATTGTGGAGGAGCCGATTCTGACGATGTTTGCCCAGGTGGGTGTGCAGGTGGATACGCCCCATGTGACCAACCTGGTGAACGGGGTGGTGGCTATTCTGAATGCCCAGCCAGGCGCGGTTCTGTCCAAGGCAGCCTGAGGGTAAAGTACAAAGAGCCCGGTGCGAGGCACCGGGCTCTTTGTGCAGAAGGCTTGATCAGCGGGAGGCGACGGTGGTCTTCGCGCCGGTCTTGAGGCGATCTTCGAGGGCCTGGGCCTGAGGCATGAAGGTGAGGGCCTTGGCGATCTGAGGATCCCACTGGGCCCGGACTTTGAGGCCTTCGAGCTGTCCGAACTGCGAGGTGAAGAGCTCGGCCTTGATGCTGGACTTGACCCAGTCGCTGACCCCGGCGATGTCCTGATCGGTGTATTCGATCTGATTGTTCTTGAGGAACTCCTTGAACTGCTGGAGGACGGCGTCATCCACGGTGAAGTCCCGGGCGACCGAGCGGTTGGCGAGGTAGTGCTTGGCGAAGTTGAAGAACGCGTAATGAACGAGCAGGTTTCCCTGGAAGGGATTGGACGGGGTGCCGTCGATCTTCTCGTCGGGTGTGATGCCGCCGCCGCCGTAGACGGTGCGACCGGAGTCAGTGAGCTTGACTTCGCGATTGGCATTGTCCTTGGGTTGGCTGTTGTTGTCGCGCACGTAGTAGTAGTCGTAGAGGGAGACATGATCGTAGGGGCGCTGGATGAGGCGACCGGACGGCGTGTAGTAGTGGTAGGTGGTGAGGGCGAGGCCGGTGTCCTCGGTGATCTGAAAGACGGTCTGCACGAGACCCTTGCCGAAGGTGGTCTCGCCGACGATCAGGGCACGATCGTGGTCCTGCAGAGCCCCTGAGACAATCTCAGCGGCGGAGGCGGTGTTGCGGTTGACGAGGACGACGATGGGGAACTTGGCTCCCTGTTCCCCGTGAGCGGCGCGGTAGATCTGATCCGGAAAGGCGCGGCCACGCTGCGAGACAACGATCTGTCCTTTGTCGAGGAACTTGTCACTCATATTGACGGCTTCGTTGAGCAGGCCGCCGGGATTTCCGCGGAGGTCGATGAGGAGACCGTGGAGTTCGCCCTGCTTCCCGAATTTTTCGATGGAGTCACCGACCTCGCGGCTGGTGGTCTCGATGAACTGCGTGACGTGGATGTAACCGATTCCGGGCCGGGCCATGAACGCGAGATCGACGGAGGGGCGAGGGATCTCGTCGCGGACGAGATCGAAGCTGATGGGGTTGGAAGAGCCCTCGCGGGACATGGTGACGATGACGTGGGTTCCGCGCGCGCCCTTGAGGATGGTGGCGACGGCGGCGGAGTCCATGCCGTCGGTCGACTTGCCATCGACGGTGAGGATGACGTCACCGGGGCGGATGCCGGCCTTGAAGGACGGTGTGCCCTCGAAGGGGTAGAGAACGACGATTTTGGACTTACCGTTGGGCGTTGGCTGCGGCTGAATGGTCATGCCCACGCCGTAGTACTTGCCATGTTGGTCTTCGCGCATCTGGGCGAAGGCTTTTGGGTCGTAGAAGTTCGAGTGGGGGTCGAGGACATGGAGCATGGCCGGGATGGCGCCGTCGTAGATGGCCTTGTCCGGCTTGTCGCCCGTGAGCTTTTCGGCGTAGTTCTGTTCGACCAGGGAATAGACGTCAGTGAAGTTGTGTAGGGAATCGCGAAGGGTCGACTCATCGGTCGCAGACTGGGCGGCAACGCGCTGGCTGATCAGAGTGCCGACCGTGGCGCAGGCACCTAGAAAGAGCGTGGCGGAGAGGAGGGCGCGACGGATACGGAGTGCCATGTTCGTGGGATGTCCTTCGGGGTGCGCCGTGGCTCAGAGAGACATGGCCTCAGATTGGACGGAGTATAGCATCGGCGGTGAGCGTGGATGGCGAACGAAGGTGGGATGGAGGGATGCTGGGGGACATGGAGGTGGTCGCGCCCGCGGGGTGTGGACGGGTAGAATGTAGTGGCCGGCTATCGGCAGAGATCGGTGGCGCGTCCAAACCGTTGCCAAGGCGACTTGGGTATGGCGAAGGCCGCCAGAGATGAGCGAGACAGCGAACTTGACGACGATTGTTTGGAGTTCTGGACGGATGTGGAGCGCGGTGCTGCGGCGCCTTGCACGCGGTGCAATGGTGGGTGGCGTGTGGGTCGTGGCGGGAACGGCATGGGGGCAGGCGGCGCCACGCTACCAGAGTCCATTCGGAGCTGCTTCCTCGCAGGCGCCTTCGCCGTCGCTGCCGGTTCCGGCGGCTATTTCGCCTAACGGGAGGGTGGTGGAGGATGTGGTCGCGCGGGTTAACGACCAGATCATCAGCCGGAGCGACGTGGAGCGAAGCCAGCAGCAGTTGCAACAGGAGCTGCAGCAGGGCAACCTGCCGACGACCGACCGAGAGCAGCGCCAGAAGGATCTGCTGCGCGACATGATCGACCAGCAGCTGCTGCTGTCGAAGGGCAAGGAGCTCGGGTTGAACGCGGATGCAGAGCTGGTCCGCCGGCTGGACGAGATCCGCAAGCAGAACCATCTGGACACGATGGAGGACCTGGAGAAGGCGGCGCGGTCGCAGGGGGTGAATTTTGAGGATTTCAAGGCGAACATTCGCAACGGCGTGGTGACCCAGCAGGTGGTGCGCGATGAGGTAGGTCGGCATCTGCATCTGACGCAGGGACACGAGCAGGCGTTTTACGAGGCGCACAAAGAAGAGTTTGCGCAGCCGGAGCAGGTGCGTCTGAGCGAGATCCTGGTGCCGCTGGCGGCGGATGCGGACGGTGCGGTGGTGACCCAGGCGCAAAAGAAGGCGGACGACATTGCGGCGAAGGTTCAGGCAGGGGGCAAGTTCGATGAGTTGGCCAAGCAGAACTCGGGCGGGCCGACCGCGGCACAGGGTGGAGATCTTGGGGCGTTCAAGCGTGGAGCGCTGGCCAAGGTGCTCGAGGATCAGACGTTTGCCTTGAAGCCGGGGGAGTCGACGGCGCCGATCCGGACACGTCAGGGGTTTGTGATCCTGAAGGTGACGGAGCACCAGCAGCCAGGTGTTCCACCGATGAAGGAGATTGAGCCGCAGATCCAGGAGGCGATGTACCTCCAGCAGATGCAGCCGGCGCTGCGCGCTTACCTGACGCGGCTGCGGGAAGAGGCGTACATCGACATCAAGCCGGGTTTCGTGGACACGGGAGGGAGTTCCAAGCAGACCAAGCCGGTGTTCAGCGCGTACGCGCCGCCTGCACCGAAGAAGAAAACGGTCGTGCAGAAAGCGAGATTTGATCGCGGGGCACGGTCAGCGAGTGCCCTGGCAAGTGGGAGGTCCGGGCCGGCTCCGGGAGGCTCGCCGAACGTAGCTTCGAAGACGGCCGGGGGTATTCCGGCGCTTCCGTCCGAGAGCGCCGCGACCACGCCCGGTGCGAGCGCACCTGCGGCGACGGCAACACCCACGGTAGACGCGACGGGGGTGGCTGCGAGTGGGGGCACGGAAGCTGGTTCGGCGTCGACGGTGTCACCGGCTGGTGATGCGACCCAAGCGACGGCTGCCGTTGACACGACGCCGGCTGTTGCCGGGAAGACACGGGCCGGCGGGCGGAACGTGGCAGGCTTGCCGAAGCAGAAGAAGATCAAGCGGGAGAAGGTGAGGTTTGGCCAGGCGCCGCGAAACTCATTGCCGGCTGGATCTTTAGAGACGGCGAGTGGAACGGATGTGGGCGAGGGCGCGGCTTCGGCGGCGGTGACGCCGGGCGGTCTGCTGGCGGAGGGATCGGCACCGAACACGGGTCTTGGACCGACGCGGGATGCGGCCCCGGGATCGGCGATCGCGCCGGTTGAGGGAAGTACATCGGTCTCGGCGAGTTCGGACGCGGATCCACTGGCTCCGAAGACGGTGAACCCAGGCAAGACGCGGTTCAGCTCGCGCGAGAAGCAGGTGCGGGCGGAGAAGGTCGCGACCAAGGAGGCGAAGGTTCGCGAGAAGATCGCGGCGAAGCCTGCCGGACCCGACGTGCTGGAGGCGACGACGCGGAAGACGCAGGCGGCGCCTCTGGGTCTGAACGGAGACACGGCGACCAAGAAGAAGCGCGAAAAGGTGAAGGGCGCGCCGAAGGAACGGCTGCAGGACAAGAAGCCAGAGGTTGCGCCGGAGACGCCGATCGCGCCGACGGTGAGCCCGACGACGGTGGGCGCGAGTCCGGCGGGAGCGTCGGCACCGAGCGCGGACACGACCACGCTGCCATCGGTCTCGGCACCGGCTCCGGGCGCGCCGCCACAGGGTCAGCCCCTGGCGCCGACGGGAAGCGCGCCGACGACACCGAACGGGACGCCGGCGCCGCCGCAGTAGAAGGGCTCATGTGCTGGAGACGCGAGGACTTCCGCTCTCGCGTTTTCCTTTGCGGAGGGGGTTATTCTGGTGGCCATGAAAGACTTTTTCATCGCGGATGCGGGCAAGTTCGACAACGCCATCGTGACGTCGTACTTCGCCCTGGCCTCGCTGCAGGTACGAGAGAAGAAGCAGGGCAGCGGGCAGTACCTGGCGTTGGTGTTGGCGGACAAGACGGGCACGATGGAGGCCCGGATGTGGGAGGAGTTTGCCGACGCGATCACGAATTGTAACGAAGGTTGTTACGTCAAGGCGCAGGGGCAGATCTCGAAGTACCAGGGTAAGTTTCAGATCACGATCCAGAAGATGCGGCACGCGGCGGTGAGCGAGGTAGAGGCGGCGGACTATGTGCCGACGACGAAGTTTGATGTGGAGGAGATGTGGGCGGAGCTGCGGGGGTATGTTTCGGCGTTTGAGAATGAGGATCTGAGACGGCTGGTCTTTGCGTTCCTGGATGACGCGGAGATTGGACCGGCCTTTCGGGACGCCCCGGCGGCGAAGCGGCTGCACCATGCGTGGCTTGGCGGTCTGCTCGAACACGTGCTGACGCTGGTGCGGGTATGCCGCGGGACGGCGCCGTTTTACCCAGAGGTGGAACCGGATCTGCTGCTTACGGGCGCGATTCTGCACGATATCGGCAAGGTGAGGGAGCTGAGCTGGAAGACCTCCTTCGGCTACACGCTGGAGGGGCAACTGATCGGCCACATCTCGATCGCGCAGGGGATGCTGCGGGAGAAAATCGCGGAGCTGCCCGGCTTTCCGGAGCGGCTGCGGGTGCTGGTGGAGCATATGGTCCTGAGCCATCATGGGAGGTACGAGTTCGGATCGCCGAAGCTGCCAATGACTCCGGAGGCGGTGCTGCTGAGCGCGCTGGATGACCTAGAGGCGAAGATGCAGGCGATGCGGAACGAGTTCGCGGCCTCGATGGCGGGTGGGCGGAGCGCGGAGGAGATGACGGAGTGGGTGCGCAGCATGGAGCGTCCGCTGCTGAACTCGCGGGAGTACTTGAAGGCATAGCCGAGCTCGGGGGATTGTTACAATCATCGTTGCTGCGGTTGATGAGACTGGGCGCAGGTTGAGCGAGGTTGATGCTTCGATTTTCTACGGCAGGTGAGAGCCACGGAGAGGCGCTGGTGGCGATGGTTAGTGGGTTACCGGCTGGGGTACCGGTGGACCAGGTTTTCCTCGACCGTGAGCTTTGGCGGCGGCAGCAAGGCTACGGCCGCGGTGGAAGGATGCGGATCGAGCGCGACACGGCGCACATTCTAAGCGGTGTGCGCCACGGAAAGACGATTGGGTCTCCGGTTGCCATGACTCTCGCGAACAGGGACTGGAAGAACTGGGAGGAGATTCTGCCCGTGGGTGCGGGCGACGCGGAGAAGCATAAAGCGGTGGCGTCGCCGCGGCCGGGACACGCCGACCTCCCAGGCTCGCTGAAGTACGACTTCGCGGATGCGAGGTACGTTCTGGAACGGGCGAGCGCGCGGGAGAGTGCGGCGCGCGTGGCGTGCGGAGCCTTGGCGAAGATGCTGCTTCGGGAGCTGGGCGTGGAGGTGGGCAGCCACGTTGTGCGGGTTGGCGGGGCGGAGCTGGGACGGGATGCGACTTGGAGTGAGATTGCGGCGCTGGCGGGAAGGGACGAGGTGCTGCTGAGTTGCGTGGACGGAGAGGCGGAGGCGCGCATGAAGGCGGAGGTGGATACGGCGCTGCGGACGGGAGATACAGTGGGCGGCGTGTTTGAGGTGGTGGTGCATGGGCTGCCGCCTGGGGTCGGAACGCACGTGAACTGGGACGAACGGATGGACGGCCTGCTGGCCCAGGCTGTGATGAGCCTCCAGGCGGTGAAGGCGGTGGAGTTGGGACGGGGTGTTGCGGCGGCGGAGTCGCTAGGGTCTGCGGTGCATGATGCGATTGGGTATGCGGAAGAGCAGGGAAGAGGAGATGGATCCGGCGGCGCGAGGTTTACGCGGTTTTCGCGGGAACGGAACAACGCGGGTGGGATCGAAGGCGGCATTTCGAATGGTGAGGACGTGGTGGTGCGCGGCTATCTGAAGCCGATTTCGACGCTTCGGCGGCCGCTCGGATCGGTGAGTTTTGAGACGCGGGAGCCGGTGAAGGCGGCGTATGAACGGAGCGATGTGTGTGTGGTTCCGGCGGCGGGCGTTGCCGCGGAGGCGATGGTGGCGTTGACGATCGCGCGGTTGGTGGTCGACAAGTTTGGCGGCGACTCCATGCGAGAGCTGCGACGGAACTTTGATGGATATGCGGAGCAGATCCGGAGCTATTGACGTCGATGGAGGGATGCTGGGGAAGGCCTTCCCGCGCATAGGCCAATGCGGACGAGCCCGGGAGCATCACAGAGGAGAGCGTGCGCGACCGTGAAGACCGACGCAAGCGATGACCTTGGAGCAGGCGAGCAGATGGAGTCTGCGGGATAGAAGAGAGACGTGGCGAAGAAGAAGCTGAAGATTCATCAGGTCGTGAAGTATCCGGACCCCGTACTGGCGAAGCGCGGACAGCCGGTGACGGAGTTTGGGCCGGAGCTGAAGATGCTGGTCGACGAGATGTTTGAGAGCATGTACGAGGCCCAGGGGATCGGTCTGGCGGCTCCGCAGATCTCCATTTCGAAACGGATTACGGTGATCGATGTGAGCTTCCGGAAGAATCCGGAGGAGAGGATCGCACTGATTAACCCGGAGATCGTGGAGCGCGAGGGCAAGCAGGTGGAGGAGGAGGGATGTCTCAGCCTGCCGGAGATCCGGGAGAAGGTGCAGCGCGCTTCGTGGGTGAAGGTACGGGCGCAGAATGTGGCGGGCGAGTGGTTTGAGGTAGAGGGCGAAGAGCTTCTGTCGCGAGCGCTCCAGCACGAGATCGACCACCTTGATGGTGTGTTGTTTATCGATCGCATCAGCCGGCTAAAGCGCGACCTGGTCCTTCGCAAGATCAAGAAGCTGCAGAAGAATGGGGAGTGGTAGGTGAGGCTGGTCTTCTGCGGGACGCCGGAGTTCGCCGTGCCGGTGCTGGCGGCGGTGCTGGCGGCGGGGCATGAGGTGTCGCTGGTGGTGACGCAGCCGGATCGCGCGGCGGGGCGGGGCCTGGAGATGCAGATACCGGCGGTGAAGCACCTGGCGCTCGAGCGTGATTTGCCGGTGATGCAGCCAGAGCGGATCAAGAAGAATGAGGAGTTTCGCGCGCGGCTGGAGGAGATTCGTCCGGACGCCATCGTGGTCGTGGCGTATGGGCGGATTATTCCGGAGTGGATGCTATCGCTGCCGCGCCTGGGCAACATTAATCTTCATGGATCGCTGCTGCCGAGGTACAGGGGGGCGGCGCCGGTGCAGTGGGCGATCGCGAACGGCGAGAACGTGACGGGCGTGACGACGATGAAGCTGGATGCCGGTCTGGACACGGGTGAGGTTCTGCTGGCAAGGGTCGTTCCGATCGGCGAAGAGATGGGAGCGACGGAGGTCTTCGACGTGCTGGCGAGCGTGGGTGCGGAGCTGATGGTGGAGACGCTGGCGGGGCTCGAAGCGGGAACGATTACGCCGGCGACCCAGGATCATGCGCGAGCGACGTTGGCGCCGATTCTGAGGCGGGAGGACGGTCTGGTTGACTTCCGGCGGCGCGCGCAGGAGATCTACGACCGCTGGCGCGGCTTCTATCCGTGGCCTGGCGCCCATACGGTCTTTCGCGGAAAGAAGCTCATTCTGCATGGGCTGCGACCGGCTCGCTTCGAGAGCATTGGGGAGGGCGCGGAGTCTACCCGGGAGGGGGAGTTGGTGGCGGAGAGCGGGGGCTTGCTGGTGGTTTGCGGCGGCTTGACGGCGCTGACGATCGAAGAGCTCCAGCTTGAGGGGAAGCGGAGGATGGGTGTGGGGGAGTTCGTGCGCGGCTACCAGGTGAAGACGGGCGAAAGGTTGGGCGCATGATGGGGCGAGGTGGCATCGGCAAGGGAGGGGACGGGCCTCCTGCAGGTAAGGGTGGCGCGAAGTTCGGGCCACCTTCGCGGCCAAAGGGTGAGCGGGTTGGGGGGGCGCGGCGAGCGGGCGATCAGGGGCACAAGGGCGCGGATGGGGTTCGGGTGCGTGGAGCCGCCGGAGGTGCGCGGGAGGCTGGAGTGGAGGCGCGGAGCTGGGTTGGCGTGGCCCCGGCGCGACGTGCGGCGTTTGAGGTTTTGCTCGAGGTCGGAGCTGGTCGCGGGCACAGTGATGAGTTGCTGCATTCGTCGCGGCTGGCGGGGCTGACCGGGCAGGATCGCAACCTGGCGACGGCTCTGGTGATAGGCGTTCTGCGGTGGCAGATCGCGATCGACGCCAGGCTGCGCGGTCTGCTGGACCGGCCGGAGCAGAGCGTGGCGGATGAGGTCTGGCTGGCGTTGCGGATGGGAGCCTTTCAACTGTTCCACATGGACCGGATACCGGCGCATGCGGCTCTGAGCGAGAGCGTAGCGATGTGCCGGGCCGCGGGGCAGGAGCATGCCACGGGGATGGTCAACGCGGTCCTGCGGAGGCTGACGCGCGAGCCTGCCCTTGGAGCGAGGTTGTATGAGACGACCGCGGCGTTTGCGGAACGGCTAGGGCATCCTGCCTGGCTGGTGGAGCGGTGGGTAGAGGCGTACGGGCGCGCGGCGGCGTTGCTGATCTGCGAGGCAGACCAGAGGGAGCCGGGGCGTGGAGGGATGTTTGCCGACGGGGCGGTGGCGTCGGGGGATGGAGATGGCGTTCTGGGCAGTGATGCGGCGGATGCAGAGATGGCGGAGGAGGTGGGTCCGGACGGGATGCCGGTGATGGATGACGGGTCGCGGCTGGTGGCAGAGCTGGCAGCCATTGCCTTGCCTGGAACTGCGGGCCGACCTGCGCGCGTGTGGGATTGCTGTGCCGCTCCGGGTGGGAAGACGATGGTGCTGGCGCGGCGCCTGGATGGAGCGGAGATCCTGGCGACGGACGTGAGTGCGAACCGGATGCGTGCGATGGAACGGCGGCTGGGTGAGCTGGCGGCCTCGGCTGGCAGCGGCGGCTCCGTACGGTGTCTCACGTCAGGCGCGGGATCGCTCCCGGTCGAGGAGGGTGAGTTCGATCTGGTGCTGTGCGACGTTCCCTGCAGCGGCACGGGGACGCTGGCGCGGAATCCGGAGATTCGGCAGCGGGTGCGGGCGCAGGATCTCGGGCGGCAGGCCGAGCGACAGAGGACGATTCTGGCGGCAGCGCTGGCGCGGGTCGCGAAGGGCGGGAGGCTGATGTACTCGACATGCTCGCTGGAAGCCGAGGAGTGTGAGGCGGTGGTTGCTTCGGTTGCCGGCGAGTGGCGGCAGGTGCCGGTCGCGGAGCTGCTCTGTGCCGTTGCGGCGGCCGGGACTCTGCGCAAGGGTATGGATTGGGGATCGATGGTGCGCGGTGCGCATCTACGAACGCTGCCGGGGGTACACGGCTGCGACGGTTTCTACGCGGTGGTTCTGGAACGAGGCGGCACGTCAGTGCGTGAGGGTCAGGCGGACGGTGTCGCCGCGAACGACACGATGTCCGGCTAGGGGCGATTGCCCGGCGACGATTCCGGAGCTGCCCGGAGGGGTTGCTCCGCTAGTCGAAGAGAAGGAGTCGGTAAGAGTGCCCGGCGAGGAGCTGGACGGGGCTGCTGGGGGGGCCCCGACGAAGAAGGAGTCGTGATAGCCGCCGGGGTTTTGTGCGGTGGAGGAGTTTGTTGTGGGAGTGCTCGCTGGGCTGGTGGAGGGGTCCTCGGCGGTGGCGACGCGAAGGCCGACTGCGCCCGCGCGGGCGTTCGCGGTTGCGAACGACAGGCCGGTGAGCTGGGGCATGAGGAAGGCCTGTGGTGTGGCGGATGCGGACTGGCTGACGAGAAGGCTGACGCGGGGGCGGTCGACGCCGGAGGCATTGGGTGGCGGTGTTTGCGCGAGAACGATGCCGGGGTCACCGGGCGCGGAGATGGCGGCGACGGTGCCGACCTCGAGCGAGGAGCGGCGGAGTGCAAGGGAGGCCGGGCGTTCGGTCTGGCCGGTGACATCCGGTACGGAGACCTGTTGGGATCCGATGCTTTCAGTGACGCGGATGGCCCACTCGCTGCGAACGATAGCGCCTGGAGCGGGGAACTGGCCGAGGATGTGCCCGGAGGGGATGTCGGCGGAGTAGAACTTGTTCTCAAGACGGAGGCTGAGGCCGAGGTCACCGGCTTTGACGCTGGCCTCCTGGAGGGTGAGACCCGCGAGGTTGGGGACCTCGACCTCCCGGCCGTGGATGGCCAGGCGCATGGCGAGGAAGGCGGAGAAGAGCGCGACGGCGAGCATGGCCATGGCGGTAAGGAGAATGTTGAAGAAGCGCTTCATCGCTCCCTTGAGGATACAGGGGAGATTGGGGGATGCAGAGACGCGTACGGAGGCGGGGCGAGGGAGCGGGATCAGCGGCGATTGTCGGTGGCGGGCTCGGGGTGGATGAGGAGACGAACAATCTCGGGGAGATCGGCTTTGAAGGCGGTCTCGAGGGCGGTGATGGTGGAATGGACGTCGGCCATGGGAAGGTCGTCGGGAAGGGTGCAGTGACAGGCAACCTGGATCCGTTCGACGGCGGAGTCGCTTTCCCTGAGGTTCGCGCTGCCGTTGATGGCGAAGCCGGTATGGGCCTCTGGGAGGTTGCCACGCTTCGAGACGGCAGGGATAAGGCGGGTCACGAGGATGTCGTGGATGTCGAGGACGCCAGGGATGGTGGCGGCGATGCGGCGGAGACGCAGCTCGATCTGCCGGTCGCGATCGAGGGAGGCGGGTTGCTCGATGGTCGCGGGCTCACTCTCGATGTGGGTGAGAATGGAGCCGACCTCGGGCACATCGCGGCGGATGTCGGACTCGAGCTGGGTGACGAGTTCGTGCGCCGCACGAAGGGGCATGTTTTCGTCGACCTCGAGATGTTGTTCGAGATGAAGGAGGTGGCCGTGGCGCTGGAGTGTGACGTCGTGGATAGAGAGGTTTACGCGAGCGGCGACGGCGCGAATGCGGTCGTGGATACTCTCGGCCTGGGAGGCGGTGGGGACGGAGTGAATGACGACGTCCGCGTCCGGAAGATGACGCTGGACGGCGCCCGTGGCGGCAGCGGTGACCTGCTCCGTACGCTGGAAGGTCAGGTTGCGAGGCATGCCCAGGGTGACATCGGCGAAGAAGCGGGCACCGGACTGGCGGATGCGAAGACGGTCGACGGAAAGGACGCCGTCGATGGCCGCCAGAGCACGGAAGATGTCGCGCCGCGTGTTGGTAGCGGTGCCGTCGGCGTTGCGGGTGGGTGTCGCGTCAAGGAGATTGTCGATGGTGCGGCGGGCGAGGCGCAGGGTGACGCGGAAGATGATGCCGGAGACGATCAGGGCCGCGATCGGGTCGGCAACGGTTAGCGCGCGGAGGTGGAGGCGCTCGCCGATGTAGGTGGTGGCCAGGCCGAGGAGGACGGCGGTCGAAGACCAGATGTCGGTGGAGAAGTGGATGGCGTCGGCTTCGAGCGCGAGGGAGTGAAAGCGCTCCGCGGTTCGGTGGAGGGTGCGCGCACGGGAGAAGTCGACGGTAATGGAGAGCAGGAGGACGAGGAAGGGCCAGATGGAGATAGAGATGGAGAGGCCGGCGTGGAAGAACAGGCGGCGCACGGCTTCGGTGACGATCCATATGCAGGAGATCAGCATGAGTCCGGTTTCGACAAAGGCTGAAAGACTCTCGACCTTGCCGTGGCCGTAGTTGTGGTCGTCATCCGCGGGGCGATCGGCGAACTGGATGGAGAAGAGCGTGAGACAGGCGGCGACGAGATCGATGGTGGAATGCGCCGCCTCCGAGAGCATCCCGAGCGATCCCGTGAGGATGCCGGTGAGGAGCTTGAGAGCGGTGATGAGGAGGGCGGAGAGAACGGAGAAGAGAGCCGCGGAGCGCTTGGTGGGGCCACTGCCGTGTGTCTGGGGGGCTGGCTGGTGAGTTGCCGCAGTGCTCATGGGAGTGATGGTACAGGGTGCTGGCGGGGCATAGTCTGGGCGGCTGCCGGACGAGGTTTGACGGCGCGGTAGAGGCCGGCCGTGCCGAAGGTGTAGCCGGTCCACGAGCAATCGTGGAAGCCGGCCTCCCGGATGAGCGCAAGCATCTGCGGGGGTCGAGGAAAGCGCTCGACCGAGGCGGGCAGGTAACGGTAGGCTGACGGCTGTCCGGAGATCAGGCCACCAAGGACGGGGAGCACGCGCTTGAAGTAGAGCGAATAGAGCATGCCAGTGAGGCCTTGGGGGTGGTTGCACTCCAGGATGCCGAACTGACCGCCTGGACGGAGAACCCGGAAGATCTCGGCGAGGCCGGCGGCGTAGTTCGAGAGATTGCGGAAGCCGAACGCGACGGTGATGAGATCGACCGAGTTGTCGGCGTACTGGAGGTGCATGGCGTCGCCTTCGACGAAGGAAACGTTGCGATCTGGGTACTTTCGACGCGCACGGTTGAGCATGCGCGGGGAGAAGTCGAGGCCTACCACGGGGTTACCCTGCGGCTCGAGAGGGCGCAGATCGAGCAGAGCGGAGGTCATATCGCCGGTACCGCAGCAGAGGTCGAGTATGTCAGCCTCGGGGCGGGCGAGGATGGGTGTGAAGACGCGGGCCGCACGGGTCCACCAGAGTCGGTCGAGTCCGACGGAGAGGAGATGGTTGGCCTGATCGTAGGTGGGGGCGATGTCGTCGAACATGTGCTGCACGGACGCAGCGGCCTCCTGCTCACTGTGGGCGCCTTCTGGACGTGCTCCGGGATCGACGACGATTTTGAGCTTGGGCATCAGGATCCCGTCGCCTTCTGAGGCGTGGAAGAGGTGCGCTCTCGCATGAGTGCGAGCATAGACTCCGTGGCCTGGAGAAGCTCGGCGTCGGTCACGTCGCGCACGATCTGAACCTTTCCAATGGCAGTCGGGAGAACGAAGGAGCGAGTTCCGCCGCGTACCTTCTTGTCCGTGGCCGTGAGTTCGACGAGCTTGCTCGCGGTCGCGGTAAAGCCAGGCAGAGGACCGTAGCGCAGGATGGTTTGTTCGATCCTTGTCGCGTCCTTCGGGGAGAGCAGACCACGGGTCTGAGCGAGGTGCGTTGCGGCTATGGAGCCCCAGGCGATCGCCTCTCCGTGAAGAAGTTGTTTATAACACGTGGCGGCTTCGATGGCGTGCCCGATCGTGTGACCGAAGTTGAGGATCATGCGTAGACCGAACTCAAGTTCGTCCGCGGCAACGACTTCGGATTTGATGCGGACGCTGGCGGCGATGACCCGGGCAAGAAGCACTCTGTGCCGCGGGTGGAAGACGTCCAAGATAGCGTCGGCGTGGCGTTCGAGCAAGCGGAAGAGCTGCGGTGAGCGGATGATGCCCGCTTTGACGGCTTCCTGCAGGCCGGCTCGGAGTTCACGGTGCGGGAGCGTGGTCAGGGTGTCCGTATCCGCGATGACGGCGAGTGGTTGGTGAAAGCTGCCGATGAGGTTCTTGCCGGCGAGGAGATTGACGCCGGTCTTTCCGCCGACGGAGGAGTCGACCTGGGCAAGCAGGGTGGTGGGTAGCTGAACGTAGTTGATCCCGCGCATGTAGACCGCAGCGAGGAAGCCCGTGATATCGCCGATGATGCCACCGCCGAAGGCAAGCAGGAGGGAGTCGCGGTCGGCACCTGAGGAGGCGAGCTGTTCGGCCAGCCGCTCGAGGGTGGCGAGACGTTTGTTGCTTTCTCCGGGAGAGATAAAGAGAGGCGTCGTTTGGGACGTGCCTGCGAAGGAGGAGAGGAAGGGTATGGACCAGAGGCTCCAGATCTCAGGTGAGGTGATGACGAACAGACGCGGGGATGCTGCGGGGGTGAGCGACGCGAGGTGACGGGCTAGATCGGAAAGAAGACCTGGCCCGATGGTGATGGTGTAGGCGGCGGAGGAAGTTTCGAGGGTGACGCGGGAGATCGGTTTTCTGACCTGGGGACCGGTGACGGGGGTACTCGGTGGAGGACGCATCGGGCTTTCGCGAAGGTTGCTGGGCACGTGCTGTCATCGTAACGCAGATGAAAGCTGGAGGCGTTGGCGCCACGGTAGTATGCCCGGTTAACAGCGACGGTGGCTGGCCGACGGTGGCTGGCCGACGGTGGCTGGCCGACGGTGGCTCGAGTCAGGCTGCCAGCCTGCCTTGCTTATACGTTAGGGGAATTGTGGGTAGCACGGATCAATAACCAGAACGCGAAAGGCCGGGAGGAGATCCCGGCCTTCGTGCTGTTTCGACTTGCTTCTAAGCAAGGAGTCTGCGACGGAGTGCGGCTGCAGCGCCCATGATGCCAGTGGCCACCAGGCCGAGGGTGCCGGGCTCGGGGGTTTGGGCGGCGGTCCCAATCTGGAAGCTCGCGATCGCGTCGTTATTAGCGACGAATCGACCGGGGTAGTTGATGGTTAGAGTGTCTCCCGAGAAGCTGAAGGTGACGCCAAGATCATTGGTCAGCAGGGAAGCCGAGCCGAAGGCGACATCCGTGAAGATCATCTGGAACGGGTTATTGACGGTGCAGTTTGCGCCCACAAGGCAGACGTCGCGGACCGTGAGGCCGTTTGCCATGAAGTTGGCTGTGTCGCGATTGACGTCGTCCCGGTAGCCGAACTCGATACCGGAGTTGATGACCACGTTGTTGGGGCTGGAACTGTTTCCGAAGCCGGCTGGTACATATCCGTTCACGGCGTCGAAGTAGTTGATCGCCGTGTTCCCGGCGAAGGTGAGCGATCCACTGACTCTGGACCCCAGCAGATCGGCGCGGAGCGATGTCGCGGAGAGCGAGGTGAAGGCAAGAGCGAGGAGGACAACAATCTTTTTCATGGGATCTCCGTAAAGGATTGTGCAATTTCTCGACCACTGTCGGGAAGGCCGATGGATTTGTAAGTCGAACACTACCATTAGCTTAGCTGCTTGTAACGTGGTGTTAACCATTGCGCTGACAAGTATCCGCAGAACTTTGCAGACTTAGAAGGAAGGTACTTCGCCTGAGTAGGCCAATGGGCGCGAATTATTGCCCCTTCGACCGAAGGTGAGAGACCGAGATGGGTGGTGGGGCATGAGCGGTCACTAGCTCGCTCACGATCGGGAAGGCGGAAGCGGTTTACGCAATGAGAGGAGGACTGTCACGCCCAGGAGAGCTACGATGACGCCCAGTGATGTGAGCGGGCCGACCTCGATCCACGATGACGACAACATCTTGAAGGCGGCGAACGCGAGCACGGCCGCCAAGCCATAGTGCAGGTAGCGAACGCGTGTGAGCAGATTGGCAAGCAGGAAGAAAAGGGATCTCAGGCCCATGACTGCCATGATGTTGGAGGTGTACGCCAGGTATGGGTGCTGGGTGATGGAGAGGACGGCGGGGATCGAGTCGAGAGCGAAGACGACGTCCGTCAGTTCGATGGCGACGAGCGCCAGGGTGAGCATCGTGGCCATACGCCGGCCGTTCTCCTGGACAAAGAAGGCGTCCTGCCGGAGGCTGACGGGATGGAGGCGGGAGATCCATGCGATCCACCTCGGGGTGCGTTCCCCCTCCTTGTCTTCCGGCAGTAACAGGCGGATTGCGGCGACCAGGAGGATGGCCCCAAAGATGTAGCTGACCCAGTGAAAACGCGCCAGGAGGCCGATTCCGGCAGCGATGAACAAGCCACGCATCACGATCGCGCCGGCGACACCCCAGAAGAGGATACGTGGTTGATTGGGAGGGTCGATGCGAAAGACGCGGAAGAGCAGGAGGAAGAGGAACAGGTTATCGATCGAGAGGGACTCTTCGATGGCGTAGCCAGCGAGGTACTCCGTCGCGGACTTTGAGCCGAGGGTGGCGAAGACAAAGAGCGAGAAGGCAAGGGCGGCCGCGATCCAGAGCGCCGTGGAGACGACGGCGGTGCGGTGGAGGGAGGTATCCGTCCGGGCGGGAGGACGGTTCGCACGGCGGCGCGCGTAGGTCCACTCGAGGACGAGCAGGACGGCGAGGAAGAGATGAAAGCCGACCCAGTGAAGGATGGGCGTGGTGGCGGGCATGCGAGGTTGGATGCGGCGGCGGAGCTGGCGCGGAGCCCGGGAGAGTTCGGGTAAGAAGCTCTGGGGTGTGTATCAGGGCTGATCCGGGTGCAGTCTCGGGCGCAGTCTGGGATGTGTATCAGGGCTGATCCGGGTGCAGTCTCGGGCGCAGTCTCGGGCGAAGGAGGATCTAGGTGTGCTGGTTGACGAGGCGGATCAGCTCTAGAAAGAGATCGCCGGAGATCTGGAGAGATCGGGGGCTGAGCTTGTCGAGAGTGTCCTCTTCGGTGTGGTGGTAACCACCCTCGGGCCGTTGAACCGTTGGCGGACCGTAGTCGAGATCGATGATATCGAGGACGGGAACGCCGCGCTGCTGGAAGGGGATGTGATCGTCCTCGACCTGAGTGTTGTTCTTGAAGATCGAGCTGCTATGACCGGTGTTCCTGGCGGCGATCTGGAGGCTGTCGAGCAGCCATGGGGTTGAGTTCGCATCGCGGTCGATGTTGAGATCCTTGTCGCCGATCATGTCGGCGAGCAGGTAGGCCTTGATCTTCGCTAGAGTTCCGCTGCCCGACCATTTCGCAGCGAGGTGCCGACTTCCGTAGAGAGAATCGGAGGCGGTCCATTGCGGCTTGATGGACTCTTCGCCGTCGAAGAAGACGAGCCAAACGCTGTACCCCTCGGGCGGGTGCGCGCGCAGGTAGCTGCCGATCTCGATAAGGAGCGCCGTCGTTGCGGCACCGTCGTTTGCGCCGATGAAGTTCGCGTCCTTCAGCCAATAATTCGTTTCATAATGGGTTGCCAAGACGATGATTCCGTCTTTCTTTCCCTGGTATCGAACGATGTAGTTCCGCATCGGGAGAAGACCGATAGGTGTGCTTGCGGAGAAACTGTCTGTCTCGAGATTGCCTTTGGTCGCCTCGGGAGCGAACTGCTGCTTGATAAACTCTTCGGCTTTGGTATGTCCTTCGGAACCGATCCAGCGTTTGGGAGCGGCGTTCAGGTATTGCTGGGTAAGGTTGAAGGCTGCCTGACCGCTAAAGTGCGGGGTGGCGGCATGTTGTTGCGCGTCGAGAGCCAAACTTGAGAAGGCGGAAAGGAGGAGAAGCACTATCCCGAGCGCCCGTGCGGCGTGGTCTTGAGAAAGGCTGGGGGAGGCCGGGGTGACGGTCATGGGTGCTTGGCCTCGATCGCCTTTCGCCGGGCCGGATGGACGATGTAGGCGACGCCGACTCCGATGAGGTACAGGATGAGCATGGGCATGGCGAACAGGGTCATGCCGACGGGGTCCGGTGTGGGGCAGATCACTGCAGCGATCACGAAGATGATGAGGATGGCATAGCGGATGTTTTTGATGAGGAACTTGGCATCCACGATGCCGAAGAGCGCGAGGAAGAAGATGAGGATCGGGAGCTCGAAGGTAATGCCGAGGCCCAGGATGACGGCAAGGAAGAAGCCGGTGTAGTCGTCGATGGTGAGGATGGGGTGGAAGCGTTTGCCAAAGTCGAGGACGAGGACCTTGATGGCACCAGGGAGCACATAGCGGTAGCCAAACCAGGCTCCAGCCAGAAAGAGGCCGATGGTGGCGGTCATGAAGGGCCACACGTAGCGCTTTTCGTGGGAGTACATGCCCGGCGAGATGAACAGCCAGATCTGGTAGAGGATAAAGGGCGAGGCAAGGATGGCACCGCCGACGAGGGCGGTCTTGAGATACAGGTTCAGACCGTCGGTCGGGTGGGTGAAGTTGAGCGGAATGCCGAGCTTATCGAGCGGCGCCTGAACGATGCCGTACAGCCGCTCATGAAAGGCATAGGCGATGGCGAAGCCGACGAAGAGGTAGGCGACGGCGTGGATGAGGCGTTTGCGGAGCTCGGTGAGGTGCTCCATCAGGCTCATCCCGGGAAGCTCGGCCCGGTCGCTTACGGCTGCGCGGACGTTATCGATCACGTCAGCCATGGGTGACTGCCTCATCGGAGGTGGCGGAGGTGTGAGCCTGGTGAACGGCTGGTGAGGTTAGGACGCGGTCTGCAGCCTCGGGAATCGAGTCGAAGATGGGAGACATGGTGGAGCTCTCGGTGGAGTTGCTGGAGGTCTGGGGGAACGGGGAGGGTGTGGAGCTTTCCACCGTTGTGCTGGAGCGTGCGATGGGGAGACCGGTAGCGGGTGGCATGAGGTTGAGCTCGCCGGAGGTGGCAATCGGAAGAGGCCTTTGAGATTGGATCTCGGCGGTGCTGGTATGCCGATCCGGGGGCGCCATGTGGGGGTGACTGTCAAGGGGATCTTCGATCGATTCGGAGATGGACTGCGCGGCCTGCTGAGGCGAAGGCGGAACGGCGATGGTGTTTTCCGCCGCGTCATTCGTTGCGGAGGCTGCAGGCGCCAGGGGAGCTGAGGCCATCAGGGGTGTTGCGGGCGCTGCGGCCTCCATCGCGGCGATCTGCTTCTGCTTCTCTGCCTGTTCGCTGGTGCGGAGCTCGTCTTCCATTTGAATGCGGAACTCGTTCGAGGCACGGCGAAACTCACCCATGAGCTTGCCGAGCTGACGGGCGAGCTCGGGCAGCTTCTTGGGACCGAAGAGGAGCAGGGCAAGGAAAAAGATAACAGCGCTGTCCTGGAAGCTCGGCATAGATAGAGCCATGATACGGCGTACGTTGATGTTGAACAAATGGCTGGACGGAGGACGCGGTACCGATGTGCGTTGGCGGACGATCTCGGGTGTGCCGTGCTGGACCGGTGATGACTTTCGCCGGTTTTGGCCATCCAATGGTGCGGAGAGGTCGTGGTGATGGGAAAGACATTCACGTTGAGCGAAGCGCAGACGCTGCTTCCGGTGTTGAAGTCTTTGATTTTGAAGGCGCAGGGGGCGGCGTCAAAGGCGGCTGAACTGGAGCTTGAGATGGAGGATCTGAACCGGAAGATCTTTCTCTCGGGCGGCATGCATGTGGATGTGGGGGCGGCGGCGCGGCGACGGGCGGAGCGCGACAAGGCGGTCCAGGAGGCTAACGACACGATTGGCGAGATCCAGGAGATTGGGGTCAAGGTGCACGATCTGCAGACCGGCCTCCTTGACCTGTCGTGCCAGGTGGAAGGCGGGACGGTAATGTTGTGCTGGAAGGTGGGAGAGACGACCATCGAGCATTGGCACGAGGAGGAGGCTGAGCCGGATGAGCGGAGGCCACTGGACTGGCGGTTCGGGCGGGGCGAGCGCGAACGGCTGAACTGAGAGTCCTGGCGGGGCGGGGG
>JAABUQ010000540.1_pt1 | contig 87891 bp, 77 predicted proteins | sample 5560001 | NCBI WGS metagenome assembly JAABUQ01 (sample SAMN10711888, study PRJNA513371) | rock metagenome | isolation source: Antarctica rocks | place: Antarctica: Victoria Land, Finger Mt nord | collected 2015-12-18
ACCATTGCGGTCTTAGAACAAGCGGCGGCGGCGCTGCAAGCTCACCTCCTGTAGCTGTTTACTTGCTTTGAGCCTCCGAGGATGGCTTCGCCTGCCATTCTCAAAAAGAAGTGCCACTGTAGTGTGAGGCGAGGTTACAACCCAAAGTGGCGTATCGGCCCCTTGTTGCGGTGTGATCAAGAACGGCTTCATCACCAGCCACGCGAGTTGTAAGATTCCTCCCACATTGCCAAGATTCGTTGCCACGGCACCTGGATGAACCGCATTGATCGTCGCATGATCTGGCGAGACACGAGCGGCAAACTCGACGATAGTCGCCATATTCGCGAGCTTTGACTTTCCATACGATGCTCCCATATGAAATGGAGCAGTCGGATCGAGATCAGATAGCTCCAATGTGGCCTTCTCATGCGAATCAGAGTTCACGTTGACAACACGCGAACCGCGCTGTTGTTGGAGAAGTGGAAGCAAACGCCATGTCAAAAGAAATGGTGCGACGTGATTGACTGCCATATCCATTTCAATGCCATCCTCCGAGAGCGCTTTTGTGGCCGCAAACACTCCTGCATTATTTATCAGAAGCGAGGTTTCTGGATAGCGGTCACGAATCCGCTCTGCAAGCCTTTCTACGGAATCCAGGGATGCGAGGTTTGCGAGTTCCCCATGCACTCGTGCGTTGTCCCCTCCCATCTGTTTCATTTCTTGCTGAGCAAGACGGACCTTCTCCTCGCTTCGTCCAACAATCACGACCTCATAGTCATCTTGTAGCAGCCCTATGGCTATCCACCGTCCAATTCCACTTGTTGCTCCGGTGATTACTGCGACCTTTTTCATCTATTTTCCTCCTTATTCGTTAAAGACTGCTTTTACGTTGCTCTTGCATCATGGAACTGCGAGCAAGACACCATCGCTCAAGTGTTTCCGTTAATGGACCAAGAAGATGATCGCATTCTGATGCGTCACCTGGTTGCGGCTGTGTGCCAAACAAACGCATCGACTTCGCCATCTCGCGCACCACTGGGCTAAGTGACACCGATGCAACCGTTGTCAAACTCCAGAGAGGGACATGAGTAATGGTGAGGGATGGGACAAGGAACGTGCGATAGAGAGTGAGCGCCTGCTCAATGGTGAGTGCCTCTGGTCCTTTGACAAACAAGGCTTTGCCTTTCACCTGATCATTTCCCAGCGCACGCACAACGAGTTGCGCGTAGTCATCTGCTGCAATCCAGGAGAAGGGATGTGTTGCTTTGCCAAAGATGACCGCACGTTTTCCACGCACAAATTGAGGTAGGGTCTCCATATACATTGTCGAGCGAAAAAAGGTGTACGGCACACCGCTTCGACGAATCGCATCCTCAGCACGACTTTTCGCGATGCTTGTCATAGGAAGGTGCGGATCAGAAGCGATGGGTTGATCACTGGTATTTCCACCAGAGAGATAGGTGAGATGCTCCACATTGGCACGTGCCGCCGCTAAGGCGACATTGGCCGTACCGTGATATTCAACTTGCTCAATCGTTTTGGGATTCATTCCTCCAGACAAACTCACATGGACGGCCTGACAGCCCTCCAACGCGTGTCGTATCGATGCTTCATCAGCAACATCCCCTTGAACAAACTCATACCCAGTACCAAAAAGACGCTCTGCCTTTTCTCGCTCGCGCACGAACGCTCGCACAATCAGACCACGTCGGCGAAGTGCCTCAGCCACAGGTCTGCCGAGCATTCCTGTCGCACCTACGACCAGGACTCGTTCAATCATACTTTACACCTCTTCTTTCCTGAAAAGCCTTGAACACCATGAGGAAATGTCAGGGTATACATACTTTTGTTTGACAATATGTTTAAACATATTTACGTGGCCCATAAAAAAAAGGACATTACTCTTCTTTACAAAGAGCAACCGCATCAGCGAGTTCTCGGAGAGCAGCAACAACGCGATCTCGATCAAGGTGATAGTACACTTCTTGTCCACTTTTTTCAGACTTCAGCACTCCTGCATCTTTGAGCACCTTGAGATGATGAGAGATCGCAGGACGACTCATAGTGAAGAAGCCTGCGATGTCGCCTACATTGAGCGTGCCTTTCTCACCAAGAAGGAAAAGAATTCGCAGGCGTGCTGGCTCACCAAGAGCTGTCATTAGATGAATGATATCTTCAGGATCTGGACGTTGCATACTCGTTCCATTCGATGCGTAAACATGTGTAAACCTATTTATACAAATATAACGGAAAAGAAAGAGCTTTGTCAAGACCATTGTCCATTCCATTTAAAACTCCGATAGCGGTCTGTAATATGAGAAGTAGTGAGCACTTTGTGTATCGAAAAGTGCTCACTATCTGCGACTATATGAAATTCATATTACAATCCAGAACAACAACCGTACTTAGCTAGCTCATACCAGGAGCTTATCAAGCGTGATTGGAAGATCGCGAACGCGGATGCCAGTCGCATTATACACAGCATTAGCAATCGCCGCCGCCGTGCCCACGATTCCAATCTCGCCGATCCCCTTCGCCCCCATCGGGTTCACATGCAGATCATCTTCGTCGATCCACGCTATATCAACCTCGCCAACATCAGCGTTTGTAGCTATATGATATTCGGCTAGGTCATGGTTAACGTAATCGCCGAAGCGGGAGTCCATGACGCTCTCTTCATGGAGGGCCATCGAGAGGCCCATAGTCATGCCGCCGAGCAGTTGCGAATGGGCGAGCTTTGCGTTCATGACGTTGCCGATGGCGAAGACGCCGAGCAGTCGTGGCACGCGCACCTCGCCACTATCCATATCGACACGCACCTCGGCGAATTGGGCACCAAAAGAGTGCATAGCAAACTTTTTGGCGTCGGGATTCTCTCCACACTCGCCAGTCACTTCCAGTCCCTCTTCGGGAATGACGCCGTGTACTTCCTGCACGCGGGCACGCAACTTATTAGCAGCATCGACGATGGCTGTTCCCCACGAGGCGGTTCCCATCGAGCCACCGGCTAGCGATGCTCGCGGTAGTAAACTGTCGCCGATTTCAAGATGCACCTGCTCCATTGGAACATCGAGGGCATCAGCCGCAATCTGAGATAGGACGGTCCCTGCTCCGGTTCCAATATCGGTGGCATCGATGAGGACATTGTACAATCCATTCCGATCGACGCGGATAATTGCTGTCGATGCTCTGCGGCGCGTGGGATACGTTGAGGCGGCAACTCCCATCCCAACCAGCCAGCGGCCATCAGTAGAGCTGCGGGGTTGTGGATTGCGAGATGACCAGCCAAAGCGCTGCGCCCCTTCTCGCAGGCATGCGACCAGACCTCGACTACTGAAGGGATTTCCAGTCTCAGGATCAACCTCTGGCTCATTCCGGACGCGCAGCTCGATTGGGTCCAGTCCACATGCGATTGCTAGCTCGTCCATCGCCGACTCTAGTGCAAACATGCCAGGACACTCACCAGGAGCGCGCATCCACGCGGGCGTAGGCACGTCTAGCTTCGCGAGGCGATGTGTGGTTGGGCGATTCGGTGATGCATACATCATGCGAGTGACGACGGCAGTCTGTTCGGCAAATTCACGAACGGTCGAGGTCTGCTCAACGACATCGTGCGCAATCGCGGTCAATCGACCTTCGCTGTCCGCGCCCAGGCGGATACGCTGGATGGTTGGAGTGCGATAGCCAGCCACGGCGAACATATGCTGCCGCGTGAGGGCGAACTTTACTGGACGGCCCACGACTCGCGCGGCCATCACAGCAAGAATAACGTGTGGATGAGCTTTCCCTTTTGAGCCAAATCCACCGCCGACATAGGACGAGATGACACGCACATGCTCAGGCTCCAGTTCAAATAGCCGGGCAATCGTGTCTCGCATCATATGCGCACCCTGGTTGGAGTCGTACAGAGTCACGCTGTCACCGCTCCATCTCGCAGTCGTTGCGTGAGGTTCAAGCGGATTGTTGTGATACGCTGGCGTCGTATAGGTATGATCAATAGAGGCGGTCGCCTCTGCCAGGGCAGCCTCAACATCGCCGCTCGTGGTATCGGTTTCGTAGCTGGGATTCACCTTTTCAGGCTTGTAAAGATTATCATCGTCGGTATGCAATACGACAGCATGAGGCTGCTCATTATAGTGAACAACCACAACATCGGCTGCCTGACGCGCAACCTCTGATGTTTCAGCTACTACCAGGCCCACAAACTCACCACGATGTGAAACCGCATTGGATTGCAATATCGCAAACTCGGCCTCTTGAGCTTTGAGACGTAGTGCATTTTCGTACGTCAGTATGGTAATAACACCAGGAATAGCTTGCGCGGTGCTGGTATCGATTGATACGATCTGACCTTTCGCAATTGTGCTCTGAACGGGGAACGCGTACGTCACGTCGTCGAGTGCAAACTCAAAGGCATAAGGCGCGGTGCCTGTGACCTTCTTCGGACCATCGATGCGGTCCAGAGGCTGGCCCACCACCCGTTGTTTTGTAGAGATCGTCATCAGTTCTCTCCCTGTGTCAGGTCTAGGAGTGTACGTACGAGAATATTGCGTGCCAGTGGAACTTTAAATGCGTTTTCACGCAAGGGCTGCGCGTCGGCTAATTCAGCATCAGCCGCCTGCCGGAAGACCTCTTCAGTCGCCGGTGCCCCACGCAATACTTCCTCCGCTTTCGTCGCTCGCCACGGCACATGAGCCACGCCACCAAAGGCGACACGCGCGTCTCTTACTCTACCATCAACAACATCAATGGCGGCTGCGACCGAGACTAAAGCGAACGCATACGACGCGCGGTCGCGCACTTTGCGATAGTGAGAGCGCGTTGCAAATGATAGTGGCGGCAGATCGATGGCTGTGATCAGCTCGTCATGCTCAAGCGTGGTGTCGCGCTGCGGCTCATCGCCGGGCAGATGATGGAAATGCACAAGGGGAATAGTTCGCTCTCCATTGGGGCCCAGGACGCGTACGAGCGCATCCAGGGCGACGAGAGCAACGGCCATATCGGATGGATGCGTGGCAACGCATGCTTCCGACGCTCCCAGGATAGCGAGGCTGCGATGAGATCCTTCACGCGCAGGACAACCACTGCCCGGCTCGCGTTTGTTGCAGGGCTTCGAGATATCCTGAAAGTAGACACAGCGCGTACGCTGCAATAGGTTTCCACCAGTGGTGGCGAGATTGCGGAGCTGACCAGATGCACCGGCGAGCAGCGCCTGAGTAAGCATAGGATAGCGAGCACGAATTATTGAGTCGGCTGCCAGATCGCTGTTGCGCACTGCCGCGCCGATGCGAACAGTTCCGTCAAGAAGCTGCTCGACGCGGTTATATGGCAGGTGCGAAATATCGATAAGCACCTGCGGCTGAGCAACTCCCAGCTTCATCAAATCGACCAGATTGGTCCCACCGCCCAGAAAGGCGCTTGATGGCTCTTGCGCTAACATCGCAATAGCACCTGATGCATCTTTAGCACGTTCGTAGCGAAAAGGTTTCATTGCACACCTTCCTTCTTCCAATTTCCAACCAAGCTTTCGCTTCTACGCTCCGCATCAGATGCCTGACCCGGTAGTACCTCCGCTATGGCTGGAACGATGTTCGCATAGGCGGCACAGCGGCAGAGATTGCCGCTCATGCGCTCGCGAATCTCATCGTCGCTGAGCGTGATGTGTTCGGCATTCAAATCCTCGCTCACTGCACTGGGCCAGTTTGCCTCGACTTCACGCAGCATGCCAACCGCAGAGCAGATCTGCCCTGGAGTACAGTAGCCGCACTGAAAGGCGTCATGTTTGATGAACGACTGTTGCAGCGGATGCAGCTTCTCGTCCTGGGCCAGCCCTTCGATCGTGACGATCTCGGCATCTTGATGTGCAACAGCAAGGGCGAGGCAGCTATTCACGCGTCGTCCATCAAGTAGTATAGTGCAGGCACCGCATTGTCCGTGATCACAGCCTTTCTTAGGACCTGTTAGCCCTATATGCTCACGCAATGCGTCCAGTAGCGTTGTTCGGGTATCGATGGTGAGCCGGTGAGTTGCTCCATTCACCTGTAGAGCGATAGGCATATCCATGATGGCGTAACTCCTTATGACTAACGCTCGTTCTTCATATGAGCGTGAGAAGGTAAAGTAATAGTGATCATTCGCTTTCCCTTTGCAAAACAGCCGTTTCCTTCTCTTTGAGATGCTCAATCTTTTCCTGTAGCACTATCATATACTGCTCTATTTGCTGCATCCGCTGCTCTAAATTCCATTGATGCTCCTCAAGTATAGCCCGGCGCGCAGTAAGAGTTTGTGGACCCTGACGGCGTAGTTGCAGATAGTGGATGATCTGGGTAAGAGGCATATCTGTCTTACGCAACCAGATAAGGAGAAAGATCCATTCGAGATCATCTTCAGTATACCGACGATGTCTGTTTGTTGCTCGGCTGACCGGGTCGATCAACCCAATGCGTTCGTAGTAGCGCAGAGTATCGATGCTCAAGCCTGTCTGCTGAGCGACTTGCTGGATAGAGAGTTCTGTTTGCATATTCGAACTATACAACCTGGAGTGGACTCCAGGTCAAGAGAATACATGATGAGTTTTATAGATTTTACCTGACACAATCATTTCTACATTTGTATATAAGACATCTATAACATGGATGCTCCGACAACACAACAGTGAGATTGGATGAAACAATTAGCTTGCTAGAGCCGTGAAATAGGTGGAATAGAATCGACGGAGAGTAGTGTTCTCATTGTATAGTAACTCTACGGTCAACGTGAATGGTTTGTACGTTGGGACATTGCAGTCCTCCGATGACTACTTGTTTGATAACGAGCATAATCTCTCATCCTACAGGTTTCTCTCTTGTAGAGAGGAACCTTCGGTTTTACCATATTTCGTTATGGCCACTTCGTGGATTTGATAGCCTCGATTATCTTTTGACTTACTATACAAGAACACTTGTTACAGTTATTACGAATAGCATCTGAAGACTATTTCGTACCATTGGAGCGTACTGCATGCATCTTCCTTCCATCAATCCGAAAATCAGTGTAAGTGTTGTCTTCGTAGCGTCCCTCTTTATGAGTATCATGGACACAACCATCGTGAACGTGGCCCTACCCGCGTTGAGCCATCAGTTTAATGCGGTCGGCACCTCGATCGATGCAGTTGTGGTTGGGTATCTGGTTAGCCTGGCTATCATTATTCCTGCCTCTGGCTGGCTGGGCGATCGCATAGGAACCAAGCGGGTCTTTCTAGCTGCGCTGGCACTTTTCACCATTGCATCAGCGTTGTGCGGATTAGCACCGAACCTTCTTACGCTGGTCGGCTTCCGCGTTTTACAGGGTATTGGTGGTGGTGCGCTAACACCAGTCGGAACGGCTATCTTGTATCGCACGTTCCCACCAATCGAACGAGTCCAGGTATCGCGTATTCTGACTATTCCGACAGTGTTTGCACCAGCTCTGGGGCCGGTGATTGGTGGCTTGCTTGTAGATAGGCTGTCATGGCACTGGGTGTTCTTCGTGAATGTGCCTATTGGCATCGCCGTTTTCGTGTTCGGCCTCCTCTTTTTGAACGAGCACCGCGAGCGTTCAGCAAAATCCTTCGATCTACCGGGTTTCTTATTGGCGGGCATTGGTCTCGCCCTGACGATGTACGCCTTGAGTGAGGGAGCAAGCTATGGCTGGACCTCTACTGGCATTGTCAGCACGCTGATCTTAGGTCTGATTGGTCTGACCGCCTTTGTCTTTGTCGAATTGCGCTCAACGCATCCGATATTGGACTTGCGGCTGTTTAGCAATCGAGTATTCCGTACCGGGAACCTGCTCTCGTTTTTCTCTACGGGAGGTTTCCTCGGTCTCCTCTTTGTCTTTCCGCTGTTTTTACAGGAGGGACGGGGAGTTTCAGCCTTTGTCTCTGGTCTCACAACGTTCCCAGAGGCGGTGGGTGTCCTGGTTGGCGTGCAAATTGCGACGCGGCTCTATCCAAACGTTGGACCTCGACGGCTCATCGTTGGTGGACTCATTGGCGTCACAATCTTCATGACGCTAATGTCATTTGCAGACCAGAACACGGACCTATGGCTATTGCGTGCATTGATGTTCCTCCTTGGAGGTGGAATGGCCTTCGCTTTCACATCTGTGCAGGCGGCCTCCTTCGCTACCATCTCGTCAGCTCAGACGGGCCAAGCATCAGCAATCTTTAACGCTCAGCGACAGATCGGAGCCTCGTTTGGCGTTGCTCTGCTCAGTACCGTCCTCAGTATCGTCGGTCTAACCCAGGTAAATACCGCTGGTAGGATTGTGCCAAACCTTGCGGCTTATCACGCAGCGTTTTTCACGTCCGCTGTGCTCGCGCTGATAGCAGCCGGTATTGCAATGTTCATCCGTGATAGTGATGCTGCCGCTACCATGCGCCGCAAGGTACAACCGAGCCAGCAAGAGGTTGTCCAGGACGAAGTACCGGAAAGAGAACAGACTCCTGTGGCTCTTAAACTGGAAGGGCATTCAAATGCCTTACCAGCGATCGGTGATTAAGCATTTTCCAGGCTCTCTATCAGTTTTGATGAACACTGCACTTAGCACCTGAAGTCAGGAGATGAAAAATTTCATCTCCTGACTTTTTATGATCCCGGTTCTGACATATCCATCTGAATCGCTTGAAAGGTGTCGTGGGATGGAACGAGATAAAGAACCAAAGGCTATAAGACAACAGCTGCTAAGAGTGATATTCATCATCCTTTACTTCATTTGTCTGTTTTTCATCCGAACACGCTCATAGAGCTCTTCCATGACGTTAATAAATGAGGCGTCTTTATCCCAGAACGGAGGATAATCTCCTTGTTTCTTGATTAGAAGAGCGGGGACGCTGGTTCGTACGGCGGGGGTCGGTGGAGGCAGCCTTCTCGCGCCAGTCCAGAACTCTTTGTGGCTGGTTATCGGCGCTTTATTTTGAGAAGGGCGAGTGTAGTAGGCTTCAACCGGTTCCACAGCAACATCGCTTTCTACCAGGGCAGTGGCTAAGATTTGCCCTAGCGGTGTGCGTGCCAGTTCGGTACGCAAATTCTCTCTGGATAATCCTCGCAGTTCAAACATGAGGAAGGGGTCGTTGTCCAGAGCGGACGCTAGGAGGTAGTAGACGCCAGCGATATGCTTGCAGGGATTGGAGTAGTCGGGACATGTACAATTGGTTATGAAGTCGCTTTCGCTGTAGGGCAGAAAATGAAGATGCAATTCAGAGAAGACCTCCTCGATAGTATCAGGCATCTCGTTCATTAACAACTTTGTGACCAGATCCGCTCGCGCGGCAAGTCTGTTCATAACCTTTGTCCAATCAGAGGCGCTGATCGCTTGAATCGTAATGGAGGTTTTGTATATCGGCTCTTTATAGACGCCAAAATAGGGATTGATCGAACCACGAACTCTGGCCGAAACTGTGCCATTGGCCAGGGTATAGTCGAGAATACGCCCGTTGCTGGCATAGGACCGCCCGCGCCCCAGGCGGCCAGGATCGGTAAAGCGTTCGAGGGCCTCGATAAAGCGCCGGCCCCACCATGTGCGACTGAACTGTGTCATCTTGCTACTCCAGGACCGCGCTACGGCGCAGCGCGATTAGTTCTTTAAAGGTGTCGTTATCCAGTTCCGTCAGCCAGGATTCGTCTGATCCTACGACGAGCGAGGAGATGCGTTTCTTATCCTCGATCATGGCATCGATACGCTCTTCCATCGTCCCCATCGCCACGAACTTGTGCACAAAGACGTTTCGGCGCTGGCCAATACGGAAGGCGCGATCGGTGGCCTGATCTTCAACCGCAGGGTTCCACCAGCGATCGAAGTGGAAGACGTGATTCGCTTTCGTCAGGTTTAAGCCGACGCCACCCGCTCTTAGCGAGAGGATGAACAACGATGGTTCAGTCTCAGGATCTTGGAACTCGCTCACCATCTGCTCTCGCCTGACCACGTTGGTTCCACCATGTAGATAATACGTATTATAGTGGCGCACTTGCTCAAGATAGCGCTCCAGCGCACCTCCGATCTCGGTGAACTGAGTGAAGATGAGCGCACTCTCGCCGCTGTCAACCACCTCTTCAATCATCTCGCCAATTCTCTGAAGTTTGTGAGAGCGATCTGTTGTAAAGGCGCTGTCATCCTGTAGAAACTGTGCAGGATGATTGCAGATCTGCTTAAGCCTGAGAATAGTGGAGAGGATCAAGCCTTTGCGTTGAATGCCTTCGGCCTCTTCTAGCTGCGCTTCGACATCCTTGACGACGGCCTCGTAAAGCGAGGCTTGTTCGGGCGAGAGCGTGCAGTACACCTTCTGCTCAATCTTGTCCGGTAGATCATTGATAATGCTTTTATCGGTCTTGACACGTCGCAAAATGAAGGGCTCGACCAGTTTCTTTAGAGTTGCCAATGTGGACTGATCATTATTTTTGTAGATGGGCGTCTCAAAGGTCTTGCGGAACTGCGCCTCCTTGCCCAGATAGCCAGGATTCAGGAAGTTGAAGATAGACCACAGGTCGCGCAGGCGGTTCTCAACTGGAGTGCCGGTCAAAGCGAGGCGGTGGGGCGCGGCAATTTTTCCAATCGCCTTCGTCTGTGCGGCCTGCGGATTCTTGATGTTTTGAGCCTCATCGACGACGACGCGGTGCCACTTCATGCCCTGCAAAATCTTCTCGTCTAGCCGCGCCAGTGCAAACGAAGTCAGGACAATATCGTACTCCTGACACATCTCTACAAAGGCTTGTTTCTCTTTGAGCCGAGCGCTGCCCTGATGCACCAGCACACTCAGTTGTGGTGCAAAACGCTCGACCTCTTTGCGCCAGTTGCCGATTACAGATGTTGGCGCGATGATCAAAGTGGGTCGTCTGCCCTCACCATCCTCCTGCTCTTTGACCAGGCGAGCAATAACTTCCAGCGTTTTGCCGAGGCCCATGTCGTCTGCCAAACAGGGATTCAGGCCCAGGCTTTCCAGATATTGCAGCCAGGCGACGCCACGCTTCTGATAATCGCGCAACGTTCCCTGCAAAGCTTCTGGATTCTCGACGGGCGCGATTGCATTCTTGTCATGAAGACGAGCGAGCATATCCCGCAAGGCTTGATCATGGTCCCATTCCAGATCATCCTCGTCCGCCGTCCCAATCTTGAGCATGTCCAGTAGCGTGATTTCAGGCGTCTCATTCTGATGCTTCTGCCAGAACTCCAGTAGTTGCTGCATCTTGTCGCGATCCAGTTCCATCCACTGCCCACGAAACTGAACGAGGGGTGTCTTGGCGTTAACGAGCTGCTCCCACTCCTCTTCTGTGACAGCCTGGCCTCCGACTGACAATTGATATTGATAGGAGATGATAGAACTGAGGCTGAGGCGGCTTACGTCGGCGGCCGCAGATCCTTTCTTTGAGCGCACGGATGTCTTCATGCGGACCTTTGTGCGCTTGCGCCCCTGGGGTGTCCACCACGCTGGAACAAGCACAGTGTAGCCCGCCTCTTCCAGCACCCAGGCGCTCTCTTTCAAAAACGAGAACGCCTCATCTAGAGTCAGAGAACATCCAGTCGGCTGCTCTGTAGCAAGTCCATTCCAGATCGTGGGATAGATCCGCGCTGCATAGCCCAGGGCGAGCAGTAGATTTTTCTCGAAGTCCTGGCCGAAGGGGCTGGCTGCTTCCAGACGAATTGAAGGATCGAGGCTCCAGTACTCAGACAGCTCTAGCCTGAGCGAGGGATCTTGCCTGGCCGCAACGAGAAAGAGCAGTTGCCAGTTGTCGATATCGGTGGCAGGCGCTTCCTCTAGCCGGAAGTAGAGGGTAAAGCCAGCATCAGTGTGTGCCTGCGTCAGGTTTGTACGCCAGGTCAGCCAATGCTTGTACTCTTCAAGTGCGTCGGCGGGCGCTTCGGGTAGCATGGGGCGATATGGGTAGACGCATTTGTACAGGAGGGTGTCTGCGATCTGCTGATCAAACTTTGAGGTAAAAGGCGTTCCAGTCACAACGTTGTGCAGCAGGCTCTCCGAGAAGTGGCGAAGCAAAGATTCCTTATCGAATAACATCGCGTTATCCGGACTATTTAGTCCTGCGGCACACACTTCCGGCATGGCAGCGACATAGCGCTGAATCGCTGTCTCATAGATCTCCGATAGCAGTTCCCATGCGGGGTGCAGCTCAAATTCTGGTTCTTTAGCCGCGCTTTTTTTCGCCCGCTTGCCTTTTACAGGTACAGACGGAATCGCGCAATACTTTAAGGCTGGGATATACTGGTCTTTGGCAATAACCCTCTTCATCATCTGAGTATATTGGTGCCAGAAGAGAAAATCTACCCCCAGTTGAAAGTTCTCGGCAGCATTCAAAGCAATGAAATGAATATCATTGAGCGTTGAGATAATTTCCGAGATCGGATAGCACGAGATCTGCCAGGGCGCAAGCTCAAATTCTAGCGGCTCTTCCTCATCCACGTAGCGCAGCAACTCGAAAGAAGGGGCGGGCTTATCCGCAACGGTCGGCAGCAGAAAATATTTCGCGTCTACCGCTTGAGCCAGTGTATCAGACGCAAGTTCGCGCAGACCCAACCTCTCCGCGAGAAAAGTGACCAGAGCCTTTTGCGTGAGATGCCTGGGATGAATGGCATCAGTAGTGTGCCGAGAAGGATCTAACGGCGTATCTGTCTCAACCCACAGATAGAAGGTCCCGCGCTGCATGAATTCATGTGCGTCATCGGGAATCCACGTCCCATGAACAATATACATAGTGTACTCCTAATTTCCGCACACTCAAGCTTGCATTCCTCTCAGACAGTCATGAAAGCATAGAGCTACCGCCGCCTCTTTTGAGGCACAGTATAAACACGAAGGTATAAGAAGTCAAGATAAAATGTATAAAGTACAAAGGATGTAGAGTTGTTTTTCCTATAGATCTTATTTCTCGCCAGACGCCCACCCGTTCCACCAAGCATGTTGAAGCTGACTGAGCGGAACGGGCAAGTAAACACATAGGAATCAAGGAGCCAGTACGCTAGTTCTGTGCTCCCAGGCCTGTTTTCTGCACTTTCGGAGTGCTTCCTACCGGCGCGTTTTCTGCGGCGCGATTAGCAGTCTTTCCACTAATCATTAGCCAGGAGATGAGGGCACTTACTATTGCCAGTCCTGCGCTAATAAGCATGACAGTCCGGAATGCGGCGATGAAAGATTCATTGACAGCCTGCTTGATAGATGCCTGTACTCCAGCGCTCACACCGCGTGGAATCTCTATTCCAGCGAGTCGGCCCGATTGCTGGAGAATCGCTTGATGTATACCACCTGGCAGGCTCAGAGCTGCTAGCTGGCTCTCCAGGCTAGTGCTGAAGATGCCCACAACAATGATGCCTAGCAGAGCGATAGCCAGCAGACTGGCGGTACGTGAGACGGCGTTGTTAATACCAGAAGCAGTGCCTGCTTGTTGCTGATCAACCGAGTTCATAACCGTTGTGGTCAGCGGCGCGACGGTTATGGTCATACCTATGCTCATAACCAGGATAGCGGGAAAGTAGGTTGTCCAATAGCTGCCGCCGATGCCTGGCAAGGCAAAAAGAACGAAGCCCAGCGCGGTAATCGCCGGCCCAATAATAAGAGGTAATTTGGCTCCGAAGCGCTTCACCAATCCACCCGTCCAACGCGAGAGCAGAAACATGATGATAGCAAATGGGGTCAGGGCAGCTCCGGCTGCTGCAGTCGAATATCCCTGCACCTGAATCAGGTTGAAGGGCAAGAAGTAGGTTGCACCTCCTAACGCACCGTACAGAAGAAATGTGAGGAGATTAGCGCCGCTGAAGGATGAGGAGCGAAACAGGTTGAGCGGTACCATCGGGTTTTTGACACGCTCTTCGAGGAAAAAAAAGGCGACGAGTGCAAGAATGCCCACAGCCATCGTGATGAGCACAAGAGGATTCCCCCAGCCAAGCGCACTTGCCTCGGTCAACCCATAGACGATACCCGCCAGTCCAAACGTTGTCAGCAGCGCCCCCCACCAATCGAGTCCCCCCGTCTCCCCTTCATGTCGGCTCTCCGGTACATGGATGAAGACGATAATAAGCACGACTATCGCCAGCGGGATATTGATGAAGAAGACCCAGCGCCACGAAGCAACCTGAATCAGCCAGCCACCAAGCACGGGGCCGATCACCGAGGTGACCGAGGTAAAACCGGACCAGGTGCCTATCGCCTGCCCGCGCTTCTGCTCATCAAACGAGGCACTGATGATAGCAAGGCTGCCGGGCACCAGCAGCGCTCCGCCGATGCCCTGTACAGCTCGCGCAATGATCAGCTGGTTGATGTTCGGTGAGAACCCACACCAGACGGAAGAGAGCGAGAAGACGAGCACACCCAGTGCATAAATACGGCGGCGTCCAACACGATCACCCAGCGCCCCTCCGACCAGGATCAGAGCAGAAAGAAAGAGAGAGTACGCCTCCACCACCCACTGCACATCTGCCGATGTCGCATTCAGATCGCGCTGCAAGACCGGCAAGGCTACATTGACAACCGAACCATCAATAAAGGCCATACTTGACCCTAGAATCGTCGCCACCAGTATCCAAAGCCCAGCATTCGCAGAGCTCAGACTCTTTCCGGACTTTGAATGAAGCACGCCTTCGTCACAGGGCGATTTCACCGAATTAATCATCGATCGTTCCTTTTACCTATATTCTATAGAAATAATGATCGTGCCGTCTGCTACTTTATTCTCACATTCCACCCTACCCTCGATCTGTTCTGATAGAAACACTACATGTAGCAACACTACATTCTATCATCTCGCATCTCTCAAAAGAGAGGAATTCAAATACTTTTAATTACCATTCCGAAGAGGAGAACTTTTGTTATATCACCATGTCTCATTGATTGTTTATAGAGCTCTTTCGTGGTATGATTACAGAAATTACGTATTTTTAGCCTTTCCGCGCTGAAGAGGTCAGGCAATAGGCAACCATCGAGGCACATCTACTCAAGGAGGATGCGCATGTCTCGTCTTCGCGGTTTACAACGACGGAAATCGATAACCGCAACCGTCCCCCTACTTAGACACAACGATACTTTCTAGGGAAACGTTACCGGTGACACGTAAACCACTTCTTATTTCAACATGATCAATCGTGGATAGCTGTACATCGAAGGAGATTATATGCTTAGCACAATGCAAGATGTTCCACTAACCATTACTTCAATGCTGCGCGCCGGCACCACTACCTATGGTAATGGCCTCGTGGTCACTGCAATTGATGCGAATGGTGGAGTGCGAGAGGCTACTTATCGCGAAGTAGGAGCGCGGGCTGCACGTCTTGCGAATACGCTTCGCCGTCTGGGCACTCATGATGATGAACGGGTTGCGACGTTTATGTGGAACAACCAGGAGCATTTAGAAGCATATCTGGCTATCCCTTGCATGGGAGCAGTGCTCCATACATTGAATATCCGACTGACGCCTGAGCAGCTCGGCTTTATCGCCTCCCAGGCAGAGGATCAGATTATTATTGCCGATGCCAGCCTTCTACCGCTTCTGGCTCCCACGCTCAAGCTGATGCCGACAGTAAAGATCGTCCTGGTTGTGGGAGAGGGTGACGTTGCTGCCCTGACGGCCAGTGGTAAGACTGTCCTCTCTTATGATGAACTGCTGGCGGCTGAATCGACTGTCTTCGACTGGTCGGAACCCGATGAGCGTTCGGCGGCCATCATGTGCTATACGAGCGGGACGACGGGGAATCCAAAGGGTGTGGTCTATAGCCACCGCTCCACCTACCTGCACTCGCTGACGTTCTGTACTGGCAATTCGACAGGCTTATCCGTTCAGGATAGAGCACTGGCCGTAGTCCCCATGTTTCACGCTAACGCGTGGGGTCTTCCGTACGCCGCGCTCTTCACAGGGGCCGATATTCTTATGTGCAACCGCTTCTTGCAGCCCGGACCGATCGTCTCGTTGATCGAGTCGCAACGTCCTACGCTTGCAATGGCGGTACCGACGATCTGGAACGATATGCTGCACTGGCTGCGCGTGCATCCAGGTCACGATGTGTCATCGATCCGCCGCGTGGTCTGTGGAGGTTCAGCCGTGTCGCGCTCTCTGATCAAGGCGTATCGCGACGAGCTCGGCATTGAGATCCGCCAGGCGTGGGGCATGACCAAGACTTCTCCCGTGGCAACATCGGGGATGCCGCCGCGTGGACTTTCGCCAGACGAGGAGCTGGATCAGCGCGCAACTCAGGGCCGCTTCATCTTCGGAGTTGAGGGCCGTATCGTGAATGATGAGGGAACGCTACTGCCTCATGACGGGAAGACGGTCGGCGAGGTCGAGGTTCGTGGACCCTGGATTACCGGCTCTTACTATACCGGTGCTGATCCCGAGCGCTTCCACGATGGTTGGCTGCGTAGCGGTGACGTTGGAATAATAGACGAGCTTGGCTACCTTGTGCTCACCGACCGGGCAAAGGATGTGATTAAATCTGGTGGCGAGTGGATTTCTTCGGTCGAATTAGAGAATCGGCTTATGAGTCATCCCGATGTCGTCGAGGCATGCGTTGTTGGTGTCCCCGATGAAAAGTGGCAGGAGCGCCCATTGGCTCTGGTGGTCCGCAAAGAGGATTCGAGCATTAGCGCAGAGGAGTTACGAGAGTGGCTCTCGCCACAGGTAGCAAAATGGTGGCTGCCCGAACGCTGGGTTTTTGTGCCAGCCCTACCGCGCACAAGTGTAGGGAAGTTCGACAAAAAGGTTGTACGCCGCCACTACGCCGATGGAGAATTGCTCGTCGAGGTGATCCAGCAACAATCTGCTCTCTCCTAAACATACAACACTCTCTATTTTATCGTCTTCTGTAAAGCACAGAGAAGTTATAGTCATAGTAAAATGTTTCATACGTAGAAATGTCAGAAAAGAGAACATAGCAAACAGCTAGCTCCGACTGATGCAGATATCCTTTGCACCAGTTTCGTACGCGCTAGCATTCCTGTTGAGACAAAGAGACAAAGAAATGGAGAATTTAGATGACTAGAGATGCTGTAATCGTTGAAGCGGTGCGTACACCAGTCGGCAAGCGCAATGGAGGATTGTCGAGTGTGCATCCCGCCGATCTTTCGGCTATGGTGCTGCAGGCAATTGCTGCGCGTACTGGCATTGACCCCTCAGTCGTACAAGATGTCATTTGGGGCTGTGTCAGCCAGGTCGGCGAGCAGACCTTCGATATCGCCCGTACAGCCGTGCTCTCGGCTGGCTGGCCCGAACATGTGCCTGGCACGACCGTCGATCGGCAGTGTGGATCATCACAACAGGCGGTGCACTTTGCAGCGGCAGGCGTCATCGCAGGTCACTACGACGTGGTGGTCGCTGGCGGTGTAGAGTCGATGTCGCGCGTGCCGATGGGTTCACCAATGGCCAATGGACAGAATCCACTGGGCTCACTCTACATAGAGCGCTATGGCGAGACCTTCCCCAATCAGGGTATTGGCGCAGAGATGATTGCAAAAGAATGGGGCTTCTCACGCACTCAACTTGATGAGTTTGCGCTCAGGTCTCATGAAAAGGCGGCGGCCGCAATTGACGCCGGTCGCTTTGAGCGCCAGATCACGCCCATACAGCGTGCCGATGGAACGCTCATCAAAACCGATGAGGGCGTGCGGCGCGGTAGTAGCGTAGAGACATTGGGCACCCTCAAAACAGCCTTCCGTGCGGATGGAGTGGTTACCGCTGGCAACGCCTCTCAGATCAGCGATGGCTCGGCGGCACTGCTGATTACTACGCGCGAGAAAGCACGAGAGCTGGGTCTGACACCTATCGCCCGCATCCATACGGCCGTTGTGGTCGGTTCTGCCCCGATGCCAATGCTCACTGGACCGATACCCGCGACCCAGAAGGTGCTGACTCGCAGTGGCCTGAAGCTCAGCGAGATCGGAGCCTTTGAGGTCAATGAGGCATTTGCTTCTGTACCGCTGGCCTGGCTGCATGATATCGGCGCGGACGAGAAGCTGCTCAATCCCAATGGTGGCGCAATTGCTCTGGGCCATCCGCTCGGTGGCTCTGGTGCGCGGCTGATGACCACCCTGGTTCATCATATGCGCGATAACGGCATCCGCTATGGCCTTCAAACTATGTGCGAAGGCGGCGGCCAGGCCAACGCCACTATCCTTGAACTGCTCTAAAGATTATACGTCTTATACATCATTTTTACGCGATTTGGGCGAAGCTCAAATCGCGTAAAAATGATGTATAAGACAGGAGGTAGTTTTCTATTTATTTTTGCTTTTTCTTCATAATTCGAGCTCAGAGCGCATCGGACGCCCATCACATCCACGTTCTGAGCAGAAAGGAGTGTGCAGCTTCGCTGCCTGAAATAGTTCTTAAGGATGTTTTTACATTTTTTACACTCTTCATGATTTTTTGTGTTGAGCACAAAAAATCATGAAGAGTGTAAAAAATGTAAAAACATCCTTAAGAAGAAGGGCACGCCTTCGGCGTGCCCATGAGCCGGAAAGAGAAGAAAGCAAAGGCGATGGGTGCCTAACACGCTCTGAGCTCGAATTATGAAGAAAAAGCAAAAATAAATAGAAAACTGTCAAGTAGCAAGGCAACACAAGTTTCTGTACTCAGAAGATGACAGCGATGAAAGTCAGATATATTTTTTGTACACAACCTGTTGAGAACCCATTGACAGACCTGTGTGTAACACATACACTCATAAACACCACGAACCCGTCTATTTCTCGTTTCGTGTAAACTATACAAAAAGGTGGGAGGGCCGCTTTGTCTACACACAAAGATACTATTACGCTTTTGATCTCATGTCCTGATCAACGGGGCATCGTCTCTGCCGTCTCCAGCTTCATTTTTAAGTATAACGGCAATATACTGGAATCCGATCAGTATTCGGCGAATCAGGATGGCAGTACATTCTTTATGCGCGTGTGCTTCGCAGAAGAGAGCTTTCAACTGAGCAAATCTGAGCTGCTTGACGCCTTTAAACCCATAGCTGCACTCTTGCATATGGAGTGGAATGTGTTCTATTCGCGTGAGCGCAAACGCGTGGGCATTCTGGTCTCTAAGTTCGATCATTGTCTGGTGGATTTGCTCTGGCGTTGGCGGGCGGGTGAGCTTAAGATGGATATTCCATTCATCATAAGTAACCATCTTACGTTAGAGGGGCTGGCTCACATGTATAATGTTCCCTACTATCACTTTCCTGTCCAGCGTGAGACGCGGCGTGAAGATGAGCAGCGCATGGTTGATTTTATCGCAGATAAAGTAGATTTCCTCGTGCTTGCGCGCTATATGCAGATCCTTGAACCCTTCTTTGTGGAGAGCTATCCTAACCGTATCATCAATATTCATCATAGCTTTCTACCAGCGTTTGTAGGAGCGAATCCTTATAATCAAGCGCTCAGGCGCGGCGTAAAGCTGATTGGAGCCACGGCTCACTACGTCACCAATGACCTCGATGAAGGCCCCATTATCGCCCAGGATGTCATACGTTGCGATCATCGTGATACTGTTGACGATTTGAGCCGCAAAGGGAGCGATGTCGAACGCCGCGTGCTTGCCGAGGCCGTTCGATTACAGACAAGTGATCGCATCCTGATCTACGAAAACAAGACGATTGTTTTCTAGTAAGGCTTAAAGAGGGTTTTGAGCGGCGAAAATATATGTGCAATTCAAACATTGAATTACGGATAGAATATATGGTACCATTTGTGTGGTAGAAATCGCCGCCAACCAATTCCCAAAAAAGAGGAGTACTCATGAGCGAAATGCTTCGGCTTTCCCCTCCACCACGCAAGCAAAAGATTGAGCTAAGCCTGGAGGAACGAGCCCAGTTAAACACTATCATCGACCTGCTTATTCCGTCTGACAAGGATTTTCCTCCTCCGTCTAGCCTTCACTTAATTGACGAACTTTTATATCATCTCTTGCCGCGCTCTGGAAGAAAGACACCTCTTCTCCTCAGCGAGATACGGCTTCGGAGTGCGTTGAAAGAACTCAATTTGTCAGCGGGAGGGAACTTCTGCCAGGCGAGCACAGAGAAGCAACAATATCTGTTGCATTATTTAGAAAAACGTGATCCCGCTTTCTTTCAGTCCTTCTGGACTCTCGTCAATCATAGCTACTATACTTCATTGGCGAATCGTTTACATCCACAGCTTGCCTAACCATATCTTTGGTCTAGATATTCTTTTCTGGAAGAAACTCTCTTGCGCCCACGTTTCCGACGGATATGAATACACCGTCGTAGCAAAAATCAATGTCGATTTTTTACAAAAATGCCGAACATAATGCTCCTAGCAGACCCAGCAAGAGCAGAACGACAATAATAAGTGGTAGCCATCTCCGTAATACCGTATTCAATGTCTTCGTTGATCCTTCCTCATCCACTCTTTGCTCCCGCCTCTCTTCTTCAGCCACTACTGGCTTGCTTTGTAGATATTCAGCCGCAGTCAAAGGTTGTTCCTGCATCTTCGCCGTCGCAATATCACCCAGTGGAGACCATTCAGCAGGGTCGGCGGACCAGAAGGGAGCCTCGTCCGACTCGCTCTTCCCCTCCAGCAAAAAGTTCCAATTATGAACCATCGTGTTGTCCTGCTTCTCTTCGCTCTCTCTCACAGGAACAGCTATCTGGGACGGCTCATCTATATGCTTTAAAGATATATGCCTCAAAGGCTTGTTGCCTATCGGTGCAGCAGCTACACCTTGCGGCACTGGCACTCCCATTGATGGGAGCGGAGTGTACGGATTGCGACGAGCATTTAACTCCTCGCCTATCGAAGGAGATGCGGGGGGAATAGGCGTATAAGGGCCTGTTGCAGCCATAGATAGCGTCGCCGAGGAAGGCAGCGGAGGATGAGGGAAGAGCGAGCCTGTTGTGATTGGCGAGGCAACGGGAGCAATACTCACAGCATTTACAAAAGCATCCCGCAGCTCTAGTGCAGAAGCAAATCGTTCATCGGCACGCTTCCGTAAAGACTTTTGGAGCACATGATCGACGGCACTCGAAATGGTGTTCACCAATTCATAGGCCAGAGGTGGCTGCTGACGTACATGTTTCAACAACACCTCCACAGGGGTCTGCCCGGTAAAGGGTGGTACACCTGTAAGCAGCGTAAAGAGCAGTGCGCCCAGGGCATAGATATCGCTCTCTGGTCGCAGCACACCCAGCGATTGCTCAGGAGCTGTATATTCGGCAGCTCCCCAGCCAATCTGGGTGAGCGATTGCTGTCCATCGGCGTAGTCACCAGCCACGCCAAAATCAGCGAGTAGCATACTTCCTTGCGGCGATACAAGCACATTCGTCGGCTTAATATTGCCATGAATTGCATGCCGTTGGTGCGCATAGTGCACCGCATCGCATAGTTGCTGAACAATAGGTAGCGCTTGTAGTGCTGAGAATCGTCCTCCTACCCGTAGTAAAAGATCTTCAAGCGTTCCAGCATGCATATATGGCGTTACGACATAGAGTAGGGCCTCCCCCTCCCCATATTTCAGCACACGTAGAATGTTCGGATGCTCAAAATTACCAATCATCTCCACCTGTGCCTTGAGATGTTTACGGAAAGAGATCTGTTGAGCGTGCCTTGAGTGAAATACTTTAATCGCTACCTCAACGTCCGTCTGTCCTTGAGGATGGCCATAATAGACATCAGCGATGCCACCCTTACTCAGCCGCTTCTCTAAATAATAGTCACTCAATACGACACCTTCTAAACTAGACATATAGCGCTTACTCCATAGAAAGATGTTTTACTCTTAAACTCTATCTTTTCCAAAGGGATTATAACGAAGTAAACGTGAGCCTTCCGCTTTTTGGCGAACTCTCCCTTGCACTACAGCAAAAGTACGCCCTACTATATACAGCCTACCACTGTGATTCATTCTATGTGTCACATTTTCTTTACCATCGCTTTCTTAGCACATGGTCTTATACAGCTTTGTTGTACTTCTTTCATCTTTTTGCACTTATGTACTTTTTATCCACAATGCGGGCTCCGCTTGCATTGTGGATAAAAAGTACATAAGTGCAAAAAGATGAAAGAAGAGACGAGTGCCGAAGGCGCGAGAAGCGAAGGGAAAGTAAGTCTTAGAGAAACAAACATGTTATAATATACGATATATCGTGTTTATAAAAGTTTCGGCAGGAGTTTCAGCGCATGTTTAATCGGGAAGATAGACGGTTTGCATTCCAGTTCTCTGGAAGTGATTATGGGTGGGGGGAACAGGAGCTTTCCTGGCTGCATTATCGCGGGCAACGACATTTGGGACCGCACTTTTTTGAGATGCGGCGGCGCGGTTTCTTTGGTCCTGGCGGGCCATTTGGGCCTGAAGGTTCCTTTGGCCCCGAAGGTGGGCGTTTCTTCGGACGTGGTGATGTAAAGTTTGCGCTGCTCGACCTTTTACAAGAACGACCGATGCACGGCTACGAGATGATGAAGGCATTAGAAGAACGTTCAGGAGGCTTTTACGCTCCCAGTGCAGGCTCTATCTATCCAACCCTCCAGATGCTGGAAGATCGTGAACTTGTGACCGTCCAAGAAGAGGGGGGCAAAAAGATCTACAAAATCACTGATACAGGAAGGACACTCCTGGCCGAGCGACAAAAAGAGCCTTCTGGGCCTCCTCATAAGCACGGCTTTGGTCCCGGTCCTCGCCGCAATGAACCAGAGATGCATGCCTTACGCGAGGAGTCGATGGAGGTCGCGCGCCTCTTCGCTATCGCAGGCCGGGCGTCGTTTCGCGATCCCCAAAAGTTAAACACATTACGTGCTATTATCGAACGCACTCGCAAAGATCTATCAGATTTAATCTATGGCGAGAATCCTCCACCCGATCAAAATACAACACAGCAATGATTTGCTATGCGATACAAAAGCACAGGCTAGCTATTGGTAGCCTGTGTCTCCTCTAGTCAGTATACAGACAATTTGAAGATCCGCACGTAGGATATACTAGAGTTGCAGGATTATAATCAGCATGATCATCACAACATGCAACAACTGATCAACCCAGATAGGGCCAATGGCATGATACCGTGCTTTTTATGCTGTCTCACTCATGACCTTCTTCGATCCGGCCAGTCTAGCGGGCAGCATCTCCCGCCAGGGCATACCAGCGCGAACGCGAATAAGAAGCAAGGCAGTAACCAGCATCCAAAAGCACAATGCCAGGTCTTGCTCTAGAAAGGCACTGTCCGCCATCCCTTGAATGATCGCCGCCAACATTCCTGCTCCAACGCCAACCGTTAACCAGCGAAGCTGCTCATTTCCCTCGATCGAATGACGTGTTACATAAGATAGGATGCGCGCGAAGAGCCCGAAGAACAGAATAAGGACAGCCACAAAAGCGAGTAGCCCGAAGACTCCGATGCTCACCCACACATGTAAGAAGATATTGTGCGGATGCGATAAGCTGGGCTCATCATTCATGTACGTCGTATGACCGTTCACCTCTATAATCGCATAATAGCGGGGCGCGGGTGCGCAGGTCTTCGTCCATCCAGGCTTGGGATGCCACGGGCTCAACGTTTTAGGATCACTGTAATGACAGAGCCAGTTGTCCAGTCCATACCCGATCCACGGACTATCATGGATCATATTCACTGCGCTCTCCCATAAATAGATACGCCGCTGCAGCGTACTTACTCCATGTTGGTTCGCATGACCATTAATCACATCCCTATTTACATAGTCAGCAATTTTTTGATGATAAAGGCCGACTACGCCCGCCCCTAAAATAAGAGCAAGCAGAGTCCCAACAAGGACAGTCTTACGATTGCGAACCGACAATATCAGCACAAATAACAAGGCTATAGGAAATGCGGCTAAGGCTGCTCCACGCGATTGATCTTGCGACAAGATGAAGAAAAAGGGTAGGCAGCAGATGAGGCCACAGAGGCGCAACTTCCAGGATACTCTTGAGGCGATTAATGCCAGGCCGATCGGTAGGGTATAGTCGAAAAGCAATCCAACACTGTTTGGACTTCCATACACGGTGTAGATACCATGCACCCCTTCAGAATCAGGTGTGAGCGTGCTTTTGAAGAAAAAGAGATATTGAACAATGCCCAGAAGAGCAATGACAAAACCAATTGCAAAGAGGGCGGACAGGAGACGCGTGATATCCTGCCGGGTGCGTAGGCAGCATAAAGCAAGACCTAGAAAGAGAAAAGGGTCAAGCACTTCTTCGCGAAAGGTGCGCACCGCCGCACCGGGCGACAAGGCAACGGTGATCGAGATGAGAGCTGCCAGAAAAAATACACAGAGAGGAATCAAAAACGGACCGACACGATCGCGTATCTCGCCAACTGAGAGCTTATACTCCCACTTACCTCGCTGTATCAAGCCTTGAACGAGCGCGACTCCTACACACAACCATAGAGTGATCTCTACTGGACTAAACTCAACATTGCCCAGGATAGCTTTTGGTGCCAGGTAAAATGGAAGAGTGAGCGGCAGAAGCGCAACTGCAAACGATAAACGATACCAACTGAGGGCGACAAATGCTATCAAAAAGATCCAGGACAAACGTGGGTCTAATTGCGTCAAGTTCCCAATATGTATCTTATATATCTTTACGATGTTTTGGTTCCCTATGAGATAGTAGAGCATCATTGAAAGCACAAGGCCAAACTCCACAAGCCGGTCGTGCCAGAAAGCGATCTTGTTTGTTCTATTTCTCTCAGGATGCACCGCCGATAGAGCTGGCAGAGTATCGAGTTGATCTATCGCCTTCGGGACATTCGAAGCGGTACCCAATCGAGATAACGATATATGTGAGTTGCTCATAGAGTGAAACCATTCCGCACTACAGCGTGCCTGTGCTAGAATTTGAGTATGATTAATGTCAACTAAACAACAAGTATAACAAAGTTGATGCTAGAGAGTCTATGAAGATGAGAAGAACGGGGGACATATGTCTATATAAGTACCTTGCTCTCTCCCTATCTCATATATACGAAGGATAGGAAAAGGCGTTTCTCTTTCTCCACTTCCCTTCAGCAACATCTACTCTCTACGATGACAGTCAATAGTGTAAGCTGTCTATGCAAACACTGACGTCACAAGAGCTCTTCTGTAGAGAACTATACTTGATGCTTATAATGGGACATGATGAAGAGAAGTTTACGTAAGATCTTCAGCATACAATCACTTCTTACGTTAGAATCGGGCTATCCAGCGGGTGATGCAAGTACTTCTCTTGCTAATCGACGCGAGTGACCCACAGTTTCGTAGCAGCCGCCCCACTAATACTTACAACGTGGTCAGCGACAAGTAGTTTCACTTCTTCACTTCCTGGCTCTTGAGTACTGACAGATAGATTGGCTTGACTATCCTGTGCAAGTACAAGCAGTTGAATACCTGGAGTAAGTCCCTTCTCGTGCATGTAGAGAATCAGAGCTTCCTCATCCTCGACAACTTCAGAGACACACAAAATGCTCACACGCCCGCCTATCAGAACCGTAGATAAACGGACGGCATGATTGTCTTTTAGATAGGTTCGCGCATTTGGAACCGAGCCCGGAATGGGATTCCCGTGTGGACAGGTGGTGGGATTATTCAAACTAGCGATGACCCGTGATTCTACAGCCCCCGAAATAAAATGTTCCAGGCGGCAAGCCTCTTCATGCACCTGGTGCCACTGCATTCCTAGCATGTCCACCAGAAAACGCTCCGTCAATCTATGCCGGCGTAGCACCGCCTCAGCAGCTTTGTTCCCTGCCTCTGTCAAGGTAACGTGACGCTTATTATCCATCTCAATATATCCGTCGCGCACGAGCCGCTTTAACATCTCGGTTACAGTAGGGGCCGAAACATGAAAGCGCTCGGCCAGGCGAGCTCCTATCACTAGTTCATATTCCATGCTTAAATTATAAATCGTTTCCAGGTATTCTTCGACAGTTGCACTTAGAATTTCTTCAGTTTTCATGACACTCTGCTCCCATCCTACTCTAGCAAAAGATGTCCCTACTTCTTCTCTGTTTAAGCTACACCACTAGTGTAGCATTTTTTATTGCTTCAGTCTATGCATATATGAAGAATGTCTCTTCCCAGCGCTTTCTACTCTCTTCGCTCTTTTTGAATTGAGTGTATTGCAGTATAACTGCACACTAGTCTCCTCTATTTCTATCTAACAATTGAGACAGGGGCTATATTGGATGAGAAAGGAGAAGGAAAAGTATGGAACAGACACGAAGACAGCAAGAACTTGCTCCACTACGAATTGGCGGGTTCTTGCTTTCTCAAAGTTCTTTTTGTTGGCGCTCTTCTACAATAAAGCAGATAGTGCTCATCGTATTTACCTGTCTACTATTTTTCAGTTCTTTTGCAATAACACAAAAGGACATGACGGCAGCTTACGCAGCTACAACGGTAGAGGCGGGACAGACATGCACATGGCACAGAGTTATGTCGGGAGATACACTCGGAGATCTTGCCTTCTCATCACACTCCAATGTCCAACGCTTGGCTCACATCAACCATATTCGCAACGTCGATCTCATCTTTGTAGGCCAAAACCTGTGTATTGACTCTACTGTCCATCGTACAAAAGGTAGCACTAATGGTATGCTTTCCAACGGTTCTGTACGTTGGTACGCTTACGATGCACTGGATTGGTCGAACAAAGCGGAGGTTGCAAAACAGCTTCGGCAAGCCGCTGTTCGCTACGGCCTATCCGCCAACTTGCTGCTCGCTATAGCATGGCAAGAGAGCGACTGGAATCAGCACGTTATCTCATATGACGGAGGTATCGGTGTTATGCAGATTATGCCCTACACCGCCTACGGCCTCAACCAACAGACGCGGATGTCCTATAATCCTTACAAGCTATCAGATAACATCAAACTAGGAGCTATCTATCTCCGCTCTCTCATGAACGGTTTTCATGGCAACCTGGACGAGGTTATCAGTGGCTATAACGAGGGTGGATGGAGTGTAGTTCATCGCGGCATCTTCAACTGGAAATACGTGCATAGCGTGCGCGCATTGATGCAAAAATTTTAGATGCATATGCACATTCGATAAGCACGCATACTTGACATTTCTGTACCCATCGCTATATACTCTCTCATAAGCACAATACTGTATCAAGCAATGAACAGGAAGAGTACATAGCCTGTATGGGCACAGAGAGTCGGGTACGGTGGAAACCGACACCAGTCTAGCTATGGAATGGGCCTGGAAGCTAAAGAGCGAACGTTTTCTACGCGTGAATAACGCAGAATGCTAGTAGTACTCTTTCGGAATGTCCCCCGTTATCGAGGACAGGATATATGTGTACCCGATGCTACTTGATCTTTTGATCTATAAGGCTAGAGGGGAGCACCGTATCCGGCAAAAGGGACTGTCTGCTCGCTATACCCTTCGGGTTGAGCAGATAATCTAAATCAGGGTGGTACCACGAAAGCGATATTTCAAATCTGCGCTTCTCGTCCTTGCACGGATGAGGAGCGTTTTTTATTGCTCTTTTTACTCGCATTTTCAAGATAACTACGACAGGGAGGTATACGAGCATATGTCGTTAGACACTAATGAGATTGTCAAATTACAAGCGGGACAGCAACCGACTGCTCCACAGGTAAAAAAGCGCGTGTTCTCCGGTATACAGCCAACCGGAAATATTCATCTGGGCAACTATCTGGGAGCTATCCGCAACTGGGTTGAAACTCAGGATCAGTTCGACAATATCTTTTGCATTGTCGATCTACACGCCATCACACTCCCCATTGATCCCAAAGAGCTGCACGCCAACACCCGCAAGCTAGCGGCGCTCTATATCGCCTGCGGCCTGGACCCGCAGCAATGCAAGCTCTTTGTCCAATCGCATGTGCATCAGCACGCAGAGATGAGTTGGATTCTCAACTGCTTCACGCCTATGGGCTGGCTCAATCGTATGACGCAGTTTAAATCCAAAGCGGGCAATGATGTAGATTCGGTCGATGCAGGGCTCTACTGCTATCCCGTGCTCATGGCTTGCGATATCTTGCTCTACCAAACTCACTATGTTCCTGTGGGCGATGATCAGCGCCAGCATATCGAACTGACCCGCGATGTCGCACAGCGCTTTAATGCCCGGTACAAGCAGCGTGTGTTTACCATTCCAGAAGGACAGATCCGTACGGTTGGCGCGCGCATCATGTCGTTGGAAGACCCAGCCAGGAAGATGAGCAAGAGCGACCCCAATCCAAGTGCTTATATCACAATGCTCGATACTCCGAAAGTGATTAAACAGAAGATTGGACGCGCAACCACCGATTCGCTCCGTCTGGTCACCTTCGATCCTGAGCGACCCAGCATCACAAATCTGCTCACGATCTACCAATCTATCACAGGTCAAACACAGCAGGAGATCGAGGCCGATTTCGCAGGCAAGGGATACGGCGATTTTAAAGCGGCCCTGACCGAGCGCATTGTGGAGACGCTGGCCCCCATTCAGCAGCGGTACAACGAGTTAATCAACGATATGCCAACGCTAGAGGCTATTCTTAAACAAGGGGCCGACGAAGTGCGTCCAGTCGCGGAAAAGACTATTCAACGCGTAAAAGACGCTGTCGGACTAGGCTAATGGCACAGCTTTAAAGCAGGCAAAGAAGACGTGAGCTTTGCGCTCACTCAATCTATTCAAGCAGGTGTACATATGTATCATCCAACGTTTGAGGAAGTTCAGCAGCTCTATACAGAGGAGCAGCGCGGAGGCGAGCATACCGACGATACTCGCCGCCCGTTGCTCCCACTCTATAGCGATATTCTGGCCGATATGGAGACGCCAGTTTCAGCGTACTGTAAAACAGCGCAGCAATCCTTTAGCTTTTTGCTGGAGAGTGTCTCCGGCGGCGAACAAGTGGCTCGCTATTCTTTTATCGGCATTGATCCCTACCTGGTTATGATTCAGCGTGGCGATACGGTTACTCTCCGCAGAATGCATGGAAAAGAGGGTGCGAAAGCCAGCGAAGATATTCTCTGTCATGATCCGCTCAAGTTTATTGAAGCGGAATTGGGACAGTATCGTTTGCTCACACCACCCAATAGCTCACATGACCGGCTACCACAATTTTTCGGCGGCGCAGTCGGCTATCTTTCCTATGATACTGCCGCCCGCTTTGAACGCCTGCCAGTACCCAAACCAAACGCGCTGGATCTGCCCCTCGCCGTTTTCACCTTTACAGAGACAACTCTGATCTTCGACCATGTCCGGCATCGTGTTCGCGTCGTAACTCATCTTCATCTCGACGCGCCTGATCTGGAGGCCGAATATCAACGGGGCGTTGCGATCATTAACGATGTGCAAGAGCGCCTGCATCAGCCACTGCAACTTCCTCAAGAACCTGGGCTGAGCTACGACGAGGCCGCTCTCAAGGTGCGATCCAATCGTACACAGGCAGAATTTGAGGAGATGGTCAGCAAGTCGATCGAATATATTCGTGCTGGCGATATCTTTCAGGTGGTTCCATCACAGCGTCTGAGCCGGCACGTCAATGCATCGCCCTTCACAGTGTATCGCGCCCTGCGTGCCATTAATCCCTCGCCCTATATGTTCTTTCTGGATCTTGAGGATTTCCATATAGTTGGTGCATCACCAGAGCTGCTTGTGCGCTACGAAGACAACGAGGTGACGATCCGCCCCATCGCAGGGACGCGCCCGCGTGGAGTCGATAAACAAAGCGACGAGCTTCTGGCTATTGAGCTGCAAAACGATCCCAAAGAGCGGGCCGAGCATGTTATGCTGCTGGACCTGGCCCGCAACGATGTTGGGCGGGTCAGCGAGGTAGGCTCGATCCAGGTAAGTGAGCTTATGACCATTGAGCGTTATTCGCACGTCATGCACCTGGTCACCAATGTGAGCGGGCAACTACGATCTGATCTATCGCCCTTCGAGGCTTTGCGCGCTGGCTTTCCAGCCGGAACTGTTTCGGGCGCACCAAAGATTCGTGCGATGGAGATTATTAGCGAATTAGAGGGTGAGCAGCGCGGCGTCTACGCCGGAGCAGTCGGCTACTTCAGCCATTCTGGCAACCAGGAAACTGCAATTGCTCTCCGTACGATGGTTATTAAAGACGGCTGTGCCTATATTCAAGCCGGCGGAGGAGTGGTGGCCGACTCAACTCCACAGAATGAATATCAGGAGAGTCTCAACAAGGCGCGCGCACTCTTACGCGCCCTTGATGAGGCCGAAGATATTGCGCAGTCGCACCGGCAGATGGAGAAAACGACGACCTTTCAGGAGGAGAGAAGGTAATCATGCTACTACTACTCGATAACTACGATAGCTTTACCTACAACCTCTATCAATATTTAGCAGAGCTAGGAGCCAGGGTGGTCGTTCGGCGCAACGATCAGGTGAGCCTGGATGAAATAGAGCAGATGCAGCCCGACCATATAGTCGTGTCACCGGGACCATGCACACCAAACGAGGCAGGACTCTCGTGTGCTGTCATCGCAACCTTTGGGCCTTCTATTCCAACATTGGGAGTTTGCTTAGGTCATCAATCCATCGGACAAGTGTATGGCGGACGCGTCATCCGTGCGCCAGAGCCGATGCATGGCAAAACATCTCTTATGTATCACGATGGACAGGGCATTTTTCGTGGACTTCCACAGCCCTTTGAGGCCAACCGCTATCACAGCTTGATTGTAGAAAATGCGACACTGCCAGCGGAGCTTGAGGTTACGGCCCAGACGGAAGACGGCATCATTATGGGATTAAAGCACCGTTCCTATCCAGTTGAAGGCGTACAGTTTCATCCTGAGTCGATTCTGACAGCAACAGGAAAAGACTTGCTGCGCAACTTTTTGCGACAGTAGAAGTTCCAGAGAGACTATCTGAGGTCTAGAGAGGATTTTTTGCAATGATTCGCGAAGCTATAACTCATATAGCGGCTGGAGCTACACTCAATACAGAAGAGGCAGCAACAGCAATGGAAGAAATTATGACTGGCGCAGCCACCCCTTCGCAGATGGGAGCATTTCTCACCGCACTACGCCTGCGTCCAGGCGGCGAAACGGTCGAAGAGATCACCGGCCTGGCTCTGGTCATGCGCGAAAAGGCCGTCCAGGTACATCTGAACGAGGAGACGGCTGCGCGCGCCCTGGACACCTGCGGCACAGGTGGCGATGTATCCGGCACGCTTAATATTTCAACGGCGGCTGGCATTATAGCGGCGGCGGCTGGCTCTTCGGTTGCGAAACATGGCAACCGCTCGGCTACCAGTAAATGCGGCAGCGCAGATGTGCTGGAGGCGCTCGGCATGAAGATCGATCTTGGACCAGAGGCTCTGGCTCGCAGCGTGCAAGAATGCGGCTTTGGCTTTATGTTCGCCCAGGCATATCATCCGGCGATGAAATACGTCGGGCCCACGCGGCGCGAGATCGGCATCCGCACAGTCTTTAATATCCTGGGTCCTCTGACGAATCCAGCTCACACACCCTATCAAGTGTTAGGCGTGCCAGATCCCTCTTTACTGCGCAAAATGGGCGAGGTCCTGTTACATCTGGGCTGCCGTCACGCGCTGGTCGTTCATGGTGAGGATGGCCTGGACGAGTGTTCGCTGGGGGCACCTACTCATATCTGCGAAGTGCGAGCAGGGCAGGAGTTACGAGAGTACACAATCACACCCGAAGAAGTAGGTCTGACCACCGTCACCGACCGTCAGAGCTTCCAGGGTGGCGATCCCGCATACAACGCGTCGGTGCTGCGTGAGCTCCTCTCTAGCTATATTAATACACCTGCAACAGAGATGATCTGCCTGAATGCCTCTGCTGCGCTGGTAGCAGGCGAGCAGGTCGATTCTCTCGTCGATGGCATCCATCTGGCACATGCGACACTACGTGAGGGTAAAGCGAAGCGCAAACTGGCCGAGGTGATCGAATGCTCACAAATGTATGACAGGTAGAACAGGCTAGCAGGTAGGTATATAACTATGTTTCTTGACCGTATTGTGCAACAGACGCGCCTGGACCTGGTGCAGCGCAAGCAGGAGCTTCCATTGGAGAAGCTACAGCAACGAGCGCACGAGCAGGCTCCTCCGCGAAATATGCTAGAAGCCTTCGAGCCTCGCTCTCAGGTTCATCTGATCGCTGAGGTGAAGCGCGCCTCGCCCTCCAAAGGAATGCTGGCTCCCGATCTTGATCCGGTGGCAATAGCACGTGTCTACGAGGCCAGTGGTGCCTCCGTGATCTCTGTCTTGACAGAGCCGCATTTCTTTCTTGGCGCACCTGAGTATCTGACAGCGATTAAAAACGCCGTCCATGTCCCCGTCTTGCGCAAAGATTTTATCGTGGACGACTATCAGGTTTTTGAGGCGCGAGCCTGGGGAGCCGACGCGCTTCTACTGATCTGTGCCATCCTCGACGATGTCCAGTTACAGCATCTTCTTCAACTTGCCAACAGCCTGCATATGCACGCCCTGGTGGAGGTGCACAGCCGCGAAGAGGCTCAACGCGCTCTCAATGCAGGGGCAATCATCATCGGCGTCAATAGTCGCGATCTCGTCACCTTCAAGCTGAATCCTTATTTGATCCGTGACATTCGTCAGATTATTCCAGCCGACCGTGTGGTGGTCGCGGAGAGTGGTATTCACACACTAGCAGACGTACGACGCCTGGCCCGTTACGATGTACAGGCGATGCTCGTCGGCGAATCGCTCATCACCTCACAGGACGTTACCGCTCAGATCCATATGCTTCTTGAGGGCGCGAACGAAGGCACTCAGGTAAAAATTTGTGGACTGAAGGCTCCCGAGTATATAGATGCTGCCGTAGACGCTGGGGCCGATATGCTTGGCTTTATATTTTATAAGCCCAGTCATCGTTACATTTCACCAGAGCAGATTCCAACGATTCTTGCAGCCGCTCAAAGCTACGCACAACCAGCGCAAGGACGGGTTCTGCCCGATCTAGTTGGCATCTTCGTCAATGAGGATGCCAGCTATATCAACGATGTTGTTGAACAGACTGGTCTCCACTATGTTCAGTTACACGGCACGGAGCCGCCTGAGTTCTGCCAGCAGATCAACCGTCCTGTTCTCAAAGCTCTCCCACTTAAAGAGACGACGGATAGCGAGCTTCTTAGACAGTATACGTCCGTTACCTGGCGTCTCTTACTCGATACACCAACCTCAGCCTGGGGTGGAACAGGGCTTACGAGTGATTGGGATCTGGCACGTCAGGTTGCACACCAACATAAAATCTTGCTCGCGGGTGGTTTAACAGTTGAGAATGTAGCTCAGGCGATCGAGCAGGTCCGTCCGTGGGGAGTCGATGTAAGCAGTGGCGTTGAAACGGAGAAGCAGAAAGATACAGCAAAGATACGCGCATTTCTAGAGCGCGTTAGACGAAGTATAGTGGCAGCTAAGTAAGATACTCACTTATACCTGCAAACGAAATATGGTGGAGTGAGCAAAAAGAAAGATATTATTCATGCAAGTAGACAATAAAGGCATTCAAAATACGTACCAGCACAATCTCTATCCCGACGAGCGCGGGCGCTTCGGAGCCTTTGGCGGCAAATTTGTGCCAGAGAGCTTGATGGTTGCGCTGGCCGAGCTCGAAGCGGCCTACGAAAATTCGCGTACAGACGCAGCCTTTCAAGAGGAGTTCCGCCGAGAATTACATAGCTATGTGGGCCGCCCAACCACCCTGCATTATGTGCCGCGCTTCTCGGCGATGGTCGGTCAGAACGTCAAGGTCTATCTCAAACGCGAAGATCTGGCACACACGGGGGCGCACAAGATCAACAATGCACTTGGACAGGGGATGCTCGCCCGCCGCATGGGCAAGCAGCGCATCATCGCCGAGACTGGGGCAGGACAGCACGGCGTGGCCACGGCAACGGTCTGTGCCAAGCTCGGCCTGGAATGCATCGTCTATATGGGTGAGACCGATATCCAGCGTCAATCGCTCAACGTCTTTCGTATGAAGCTGCTGGGCGCTGAAGTACGCTCAGTGAAAAGCGGAAGCCAGACGCTGAAGGATGCGATTAACGAAGCCATTCGCGACTGGGTCACCAATGTTGAGACGACGTTCTATGTGTTTGGCACGGCAGCCGGACCAGCACCCTATCCACGCATCGTGCGCGACTACCAATCGGTAATCGGCATCGAAGCCCGACAGCAGATTCAGGAGCAGGAAGGGCGTCTCCCCGATCGCATCTATGCCTGCATAGGCGGCGGCAGCAACGCCATTGGCATCTTCTACCCCTTCGCTGATGCTTCCAGTGTTGAACTCATCGGCGTTGAGGCTGGCGGCACCAGCATGGAGCCAGGGAAGCATGCCTCTACGCTCGTCGTGGGAACTCCGGGAGTTCTGCATGGCGCGATGAGTTATCTGCTCCAAAATGAAGATGGTCAGATTCTTGATACGCACAGTATCTCAGCCGGACTCGACTATCCGGGTGTCGGTCCCGAACATAGCTATATGAAAGATACAGGCCGTGCCATCTATGTCTCGGCCAGCGATGAAACCGCATTGCGCGGCTTGCAAGCATTGAGCAGAAGCGAGGGTATCATTCCAGCCCTTGAGACCTCTCACGCGCTTGGCTATCTGTTGGAGCAGGGTGAACAGGGTAAACTGCCAGAAGGCGCACTTATTATTGTGAACCTATCAGGGCGCGGCGACAAAGATATGATGACGGTCGCCAGCGCACTTGGTGTGAGTTTGTAGCATTGTAGAAAGAGAAGTGGAGTCATGAGCACATTTCGTTATGACCCTGACCTGCTCACGCGCTATCCTTCGGTGGTCGGCGGCGTCATCCTGGCATCCGGGATGACGAACCGGCCAACTCCGCCAGAGCTGTTGCAGAGTTATCAGGCCGAACAAGAGGAAGTCAAGCGCCGTATTGGTGATACACCCTTGAGCGAATTGCCCTCGTTGGCGGCGTGGCGGCGTGCGTTCAGCGCCTTCAACGTCAATCCCACCCAGTATCGCAGCGCAGCAGAAGCGCTTTTACGCCGCCTGACCAAGAAGGGCGACATTCCCAGCATTAATACGCTTGTCGATATTGGCAATATGATCAGTATCCGTCACGCATTGCCCGTCGCGGTCTTCGATACGCGCGCCCTTAAAGGAGCCGTCACCGTCCACTTTGCTAGCGGCGAAGAGAGATACACAACGCTAGGCCAGGAGGAAATTGAGCATCCAGAGCCGGGCGAGGTCATATTTTCTGATGAGACGGGTTTAGTGATCGCACGAAGGTGGTGCTGGCGGCAAAGCGAACAGAGCGCGGCACAACTGGATACAACGGACGCGATTATTACCGTGGAGGCTCATCATCTCAATGGCCGTGATGATGTGTCAGCCGCTCGCGAAGAACTACAAGCGTTGCTCAAGACATACGCGGGCGGCAGCTTTGTTACAGGAATGCTCGACGCCCACCATTCGGCTATCACAGATTGAACGTATCAGGAGGAATAGATGGAAGCGATCAATAGCAACGTTATAGATCATGGCAAGCAGGACGGTGCAAACTCAGTGTCAGCACATAAAATTACTGCCGCCTTTGAGCGTGCCAGGCGCGAGGGGCGTGGCGTCCTAATTCCCTATTTTATGTGTGGTTATCCAACTGCTTCGCAATCAGTCGAGATCGTACTCGCTGCCGCTCAGGGTGGAGCCGATATTATTGAGCTTGGCATGCCATTCAGCGATCCGCTCGCCGATGGAGCGACGATCCAGCATGCTGGCCATATCGCCCTTGAGCGCGGCATGACAATCAAGGGTTGCCTGGAAGTAGCTCGTCAGGTTTCAGCCAAAAGCGATGTTGCCCTCCTGCTGATGGGCTACTATAATCCTATTCTGGCTTATGGAATTGAACGCTTCTGTGAGGCAGCCAGGGTGAATGGCGTCAGTGGCTTAATCATCCCCGATCTTCCGGCAGAGGAGGCCGATATCTTACAGAATGTGGCCTATCGCAATGGCCTTTCGCTTGTGTTTCTGATTCCGCCTACGACTCCAGATGAGCGCATCGTGGATGTGGCCCAGCGTACGGCGGCGGGACCGGGTGGATTTATCTACTGTATTTCGCTTAGCGGCGTTACTGGATCGCGCAACGAACTGCCGCCACATCTGCACAGCTTTATACAACGCGTCCGCCGCTTTACTAGTGACAAAAGGATTCCGCTTGCCGTCGGCTTTGGTCTCTCAAAACCAGAGCATATCGCTGCCGTTACTACACTGGTGGAAGGCGCAGTTGTCGGAAGCGCGCTCGTTAATCTCATTGATCGAAACAAAGAGAGTGAGCAGGTGGAAGCAGTAAGAACGTATATTCAGAGTTTACGGAGAAAATAAGATAATCTGAACAAAGTACCCAAAAATCTCGCGTAGAATACTATCTGCACATAAGAGCAAGCACATTACCAGTTAGACAGTACAGACAAAAAGCTTTCATCATCCTTTACAATAGAAGGAATATTTCTGTTACAATGCCCGCAAAAGCACCACAGATATTTTCTTTTGAAAGGGATGGGCTGAGCACGATGTATTGTCGAGGTATTCGTGGCGCAACGACTGTAGAGCATAACGATCGTGAGGAGATACTCTCCGCGACGAAAGAGCTGCTACAACTGCTGATACAGAAAAATGATTTGCACCCAGAAGACATTGCTAGCGCAATCTTTTCTGTAACGAACGACTTAGACGCAGAGTTTCCTGCTGTAGCAGCACGTATGCTGGGCTGGACGGAGGTTGCGTTAATCAATACGTGTGAGATTCCAGTCCCAAACAGCCTGGGAAGATGTATTCGCGTCCTGATACATGTAAACACGACACGCAGCGCTGCTGAGATACAACATGTATACATCCGCGAAGCGGTAAATTTGCGTCCTTCATTTAGAGTGGAGCTTTAATCAACTCCACTTGCCTTAACGATTGACCTAAAGGAGTTTCTTTTCATGATAGTTGTAATGAAATCGACCAGTAGTAATGCCGACATTCAGCACGTATTAAACTTTCTAGAGCATCATGGCTTAACCGGCCATCCTTCACAGGGCGTAGAGCGTACCGTCATTGGCGTTCTGGGAGCAATCAGTTCTACTGGCGCTCCCGGCAGTATTGGTGGTATCAGTCCTGCAGTTGGCGAGTCGCTTGAAGGCTTGCCCAGTGTTGAGAGTGTCGTCCGCGTCTCCAAGCCATACAAGCTTGCCAGCCGCGAGTTCCATCCAGAAGATACCATTGTGGAGATTCCAGTTCCTTGTGTCGCTGGCGGTACTGTGGGCGTGGGCGGCAACGCAGTGGTGATGATGGCTGGCCCCTGTACCGTGGAGTCAGAGGAGCAGTTGATGACGACGGCTGAGGCGGTGCGTAAAGAGGGTGCGGTTATTCTCCGTGGCGGTGCTTTTAAACCCTCCACCTCGCCCTACGGCTTCCGTGGCCTGGGTGAAGAGGGCTTGAAGCTGCTGGCAAAGGCGCGCAAAGAATTCGGCATGGCGATTATCACTGAGGTGATGACGCCGACCGACGTGGCGATGGTCAGTGAGTATGCTGATATTCTACAGGTTGGTACCCGCAATATGCAGAATTATATGTTGCTGGATGAGGTTGGCTGTTCTCATACGCCGGTGGTGCTCAAACGCGGCATGTCGGCTACCTTTGAAGAATGGCTGCTGGCTGCTGAATATATCCTGGCGCAAGGCAATCGCAACGTGATTCTATGTGAGCGAGGCATTCGTACGTTTGAGAAGACGACACGCAATACAATGGACATCAGCGCGATACCACTCATCAAAACTCTTTCGCATCTGCCGATCATCTCTGATCCCAGCCAGGGAACAGGCCGCCGCGATCTGGTTGGCCCTATGTCACTGGCATCAATTGCCGCTGGCACCGATGGGCTGCTCATTGAGGTTCATCCAAACCCTGACGAGGCGCTCAAAGATGGTGCCCAATCAGTCACAATCGAACAGTTTACCGCCCTGATGCCCAAGATACACGCTGTGACAAAGGCCATCGGACGCTCAATCATCACCGAATAATTTGAGCTAATCTGTCTCGCTCCATAACACACGTCTGCCTCGAAAATGCTCTTTAGGAGCTATGTGAGGCAGACATGTGTTATGCAGCATGGGCACCTCCCATCTGAGAGAGTGTCCAGGTCCTATCGCATCCATAATCTCAGTAGACGAGATAGTGCAGCTTCGCTGCCCGAAAAGATTGTAGTGTATAATTTTACTTTTTCTACATTTTAAGCTTCGCTTAAAATGTAGAAAAAGTAAAATTATACACTATGCGACGAGCGCCGAAGGCGCGAGAATGTGGTAGTGATGGGAGTCGAACACTCTCTGGGCCCGCTGCTTCCGGCAAGCTCTCAGATGGGAGTGTGTTTTATGTCGGAGAGAAGGTTGTTGTCCTCCCCTACCCCAAAGACGACGAGGTTATCCGTGTATCATTCTAGAGTAGTAAGCCATCTGAGTTGGGGCCTCTTCAACGCCCACCATGATGGTAGAGAGATGCGCTGTTGGATATTCGGCAAGGGTCTTGCATATCTCCTCGCAGATATATTCGGCCAGTAGTTCTGCCGTGGAATTTGCAATGGGTAGCTCTGCTACGTCCGTACGAGGAAAGAGATAGCGCCTCTCGTTAAAGCGAATCTCCCAGCCCTCCTCTGTTGCAGTGAGCTCCAGGTGAGGATTGTGCAAGGGCAAGAGAAATCGATGATCTAAGTGCTGGCAGATCTCTTTTGTTCTACGCTTCAAAATTGTGAAGTCAAAGACTACATTATCACTCCCTAGCTCTCCCTCAAGTTCAACCAATACTCCATAGTTGTGCCCATGCAAGCGTTCACACTTCCCGCTATATGTAATAAAGTGGGCAGCACTAAAGTTTAGATAGCCACCCTCTACCTTTACCTTACGCATAATTCTTCTCTCATCTGTCATGCCACGATCCTCGTTCTATATGTAGAGATACTCTATTGAAATTTTTATGGACGGAATGCTCTTAGCTTACCAGCAAGAACTGAGAAGAGCAAGAATGTACATTGGATAGAAGAAAAACAACTACTAATGTAGTTTTATTTATAGGAGCAATGTAGAACGCGATATGGTATACTAAGAGAAAGCTGGCAGGAGTCTTTCCTGCTCTTAGAAAAAGGAGACGCGCCGATAATGACTGTTGCTGAATCACTAGAGGCCATGCAATCAATTTTTAATCCTTCGGCAGCCGCTGGTTTAAATAAGACACTCCAACTTACTGTAACCGGTGACGATGCTGGTGTGTACGCCTTCAAGATCGCCAATCAAACATGTGAACTGATCCATGGCGGAGTTGAGAAACCTGATCTAAATCTAACTGTGGCTGATAAAGACTGGCTGGCCATTGCCGAAGGCAAACTGGATGCGATGAATGCCTTTATGACCGGCAAGGTGAAAGCAGCTGGCGATATGATGCTAGCTATGCGCATTCCCAACCTGTTTCCGGTGAAAAGATAGGTACGAGATACACTTTTCAGAATGAGCGAGGGTGGGATTCGTTCCTTCTAGATAGTACTTATTCCACTTTTGCTTGCTATACCAACGATATATATTGCTGTTTGCACATCTTACAACTTATGAAACAAGAAATGAACTAAGCAGTCTCTGCCTGACACTTTTTTTTATAGACGGCTAACCGTAGAAAGGCGTCCGACATGGTACTTAGGAGTAGCGAACTTCATCCTAACCTGCAACACCTTAATGGCATGATGACTACCCACGAAGCTGCAAAACAACTTGATCTCAGTTATTGGCACTTTATGCATCTAGTAGAAGCGGGGCGTATCCCCGGTGTCCGTGTCGTCGATCGCTGGCTCTTCTCGCCAGATGATCTGAACGACTATAAGCGGAGCAAGTTTGGAGATATGGAGAATCTCGCGCGGGCGGCATTAGAAACTCCCAGTATTGGATTAACAGAAAAGCAAGCCACGATCTGCCGCTATCTCGTCGGCAATGAACGCCCCTCCGAAATCGCACGCAAGCTTCAACAATCCCGTCAAGCAGTCCATTCTCAGATATCGCTGATACGCGAAAAAGTCTCTCGCATCCAGGCGTCTCCTCTGCCCGAATCTTCTGAAGTTCAAACCTCTCCTACCAAACGCGCCAGCCGAACCAAACGCTCACATGCTCAGCTCTCGTGAACTGGCAATTGTGAATTCGGGGCTGCCTTAAAGAGGTTTTTCATCAGGAAAGACTATTGGGAATACGAAAAGAACAGTCTTGTCGTTCTATAGGCAAGATGAATGCTCCTCTTTCTGCTCCCATGACCTCTTCTATCTATACGTTTCACACAATAGCACTTTCTTTGCTTCTTTTGCTCAATTACTACAGATCAGATCATGATTTCTTAGTCCCATAAGAAACATACAAAGCTGAAGCGTGGATTTGCTTGCCAATGCTCTTTGACACAGACATCCGCCAGAAGTATGCAGTGCTGAAGCGTGGATTTGGCTGATTTAATCAGCAAGCTCTCAGGGACGTGGCCGGATGAAAAAGGCAAAGAACATAAGCAGTGAGTTCTTACAGAAGTGGGCGGATGTATGTGTCAAAAGTCATGATCGGGCAGAGGTATGGAATTGAAAGGCCATATCTATTGTTTATATTAGTAAAATAGAAGATGTGGCATCATAACTGTACTCCCCCCCCTCGACAGGCGGCGAGGATTGAGTTAAAATCTTATTGGACTCATTTTATGCAATCTGCAACGATGCGGGCTTGCCACAGTATGATTTCACGACTTGCGACTCTTAACAGTAACTCCACTGTTGATAACGGGCGTTGACCTCAATGGTGTAATACAACGGCCCGGTCCTGCAAGTGTGAAGACGACGTCAGGTATGCATTGGACAGTCAACAAGTCCACGCAAACGGACGCTACGAATATGTTTACCTATGCTTTTTTAGATGGCTAGTGGCAAAGCAAGCTCTTATCATCTTACTCAAAAATTTTTTAAAGTTTTGCTGCCATACATGCTGCTGCCGACCAGAGGATTTGAAAGGACACTATGCAGACTGAAACGGTTTTACACAGAGGTTCGGGACCAATTGTACGAGAAGATATTCGAAATGTCGCAATTATTGCTCACGTTGACCACGGCAAAACGACGCTGGTAGATGGGCTGCTGAAGCAGAGTCATATCTTCCGCGAGAATCAGCACGTAGGCGAGCTGATCATGGATTCCAACGATCAGGAGCGCGAGCGTGGTATTACGATCCTGTCAAAAAATACTGCCGTCAATTATCGTGGCATAAAAATTAATATTATTGATACACCAGGACACGCTGACTTCGGCGGTGAGGTCGAACGCGTTCTAAATATGGCCGATGGTTGTATTCTGCTGGTTGATGCTGCAGAAGGCCCAATGCCTCAGACACGCTTTGTACTGCAGAAGGCTCTGGAGCTTGATCTTCAGCCAATCGTCATCATTAACAAAATAGATCGCAAAGATGCACGCATCGAACAGGTTGTCGAGGAGACACAGGATCTCTTCCTCGAACTAGCCACCAACGATGCCCACCTGAACTTCCCAATCTTGTACGCCGTCGGGCGCGAAGGCGTGGCTATGCTCAAACCAGACGATGAGCGCAAAGACTTACAGCCTCTGTTCGATACCATTGTCAATACAGTTCCAGCCCCTAGAGTTGATATCGATGCTCCGTTGCAATTGCTGGTTACAGCCCTTGACTACGATGACTACAAAGGCAAATATGCTATTGGCCGTATCATTCGTGGTCGGGTCACTCCCAATACAACAGTTGCACGCATCAATCGCGAAGGTCAGATTTCGCGTCAGAAGATCAGCCTTGTTCTTTCATACAAGGGTTTGCAGCGCGTAGAAGTACCAGAAGCGCTTGCAGGTGATATTGTGGCGCTGACGGGTATTGCTGATGCAAATATCGGCGAAACCATTGCTGACTTTGAGCATCCAGAAGCATTGCCTTTGATGGAGATCTCAGAGCCTACGCTGAAAATGACCTTTGGCGTGAACACAAGCCCGCTGTCGGGACGTGATGGAAAATACTCTACATCCCGTCAGTTGCGCGCACGCCTCTATCGTGAGCTTGAGACGAATGTGAGCTTGCGCGTTGTGGATGGCAATACACCAGACGAGTTTATCGTTTCGGGCCGTGGTGAGCTTCACCTCTCGGTTTTGATCGAGACACTGCGCCGCGAAGGCTATGAGCTCCAGGTCTCTCGTCCAGAAGTCATCACGCGCGAAGATGAAAAAGGTCACACGCTAGAGCCAATTGAGCATCTGGTGATCGATACCAGGGACACCTATATGGGTGTTCTGACTGAGGCTCTGGCCGCTCGTAAGGCTCAGTTGACGAACATGACCAATGACGGTACCAGTAATATCCGTATCGAGTATGACGTTCCTACACGCGGCTTGATCGGCTTCCGTAACGCTTTCTTGACTCTGACGAAGGGCAATGGCGCTATGAGCAGCTTGCTGAAGGGATTTGAGCCCTGGCTGGGCAAGATCAGTACGACACGTATGGGTGCGCTGATCGCTTCAGAGTCGGGTGTTGCAGTGACCTATGGATTGGGCAACGCTCAGATGCGCGGTGATACCTTCATCGAGCCCGGTACGCCTGTCTACGAGGGTATGATCGTTGGCTTGAATGCTCGCCCCGATGATCTTGCTGTGAATGTGTGCAAAGAGAAGCAGAAGACAAATATTCGCTCCTCTACCTCGGACATCTCGGTGCGCCTGACTCCACCTATCCTGATGAGCCTGGAGCAGTCGCTCGACTTCATCAATAATGATGAGCTGGTTGAGGTGACTCCGAAGAATATTCGCTTGCGCAAACGCTTCTTGACTCAACACGAGCGCGCCCGCAACCGCCCATCTGACTAACTATTCTCTGTCCTATACACAATTGCCCCATCTTTTCTGTTTGAAGGTGGGGCATTTCTTGAAAATATGATATGATCTCTTATGACGAGAGGTAAGAGGGAGTGTGTTCAGTGGATACAGATCAACCGGTACAACCTCGACCACAGGTGACATTCTATACAAAAGCGGGCTGTCACCTATGTGAGGATGCGCGCGATATGCTAGATGAGCTCGCAGTCGAGATTCCCTACGAGCTGACGGAGATTGATATTCGCAGCGACATGAATCTCTTTGAGCTCTATCGCTATCGCATACCGGTGATTATCGTGGATGAAACTACTACCGTTGAGGGACGTATAGAATATAGTGACCTGGCTCATGCGCTACATGCTCTCTAATTGCAACGCGTCACTCTACCAGACAAGGAACTTGGAATGGCATCTCAACCTATACATAACAATGGCACAGCACAACCTTTTCTAGCGACCCGAAGGCGCAAGTCAACGAAGTTTGCAATCTTCGCCGATCGCCTGGGGATGTTTATGCTCAACTACTGGGCGCACGTTATTACAGCAGTTCTGGGTGTCATCGTTTTTGCAGCAATCGCTGTTCCATTTCTCTCGTATTTTGGTTTAGACAGCATTGCCAAACCCCTCTTTTTCTCACTACACTATGTATGCGCTCAAATACCATCACACTCGTTTTATATCTATGGCCATCAGCTAGGGCTGTGTGCACGTAACTTCTCTATCTACTTAGCTATGTTTATGGGTAGTCTAGCATTTGTAATTAGCAAGAAACGCCTTCCCGGCATCCCCTGGTGGCTCTGGATTCTCATGATGCTCCCTATGGCCTGGGATGGCACGACGCAGATGTTTGGCCTGCGCGAAAGCGACTGGATACTACGTTTGGTGACCGGCAGTCTTTTCGGTCTAGGCAATATCTGGTTTGCCCTGCCACTGATGCACAAAAGTATCATCGATACGACACCTGTTCCACCACAGCTTATACAGCAGCGCAAGCTCGCATAGCGACAATCCTTGTGGTTGTCGTGGGGAACATGACTCACAAGGCACACATCCTTCCGCTTAGCAGGCTCGTAGCGACAGCAACTTGTCTCTGTCGAGGCTACATTTGTACCACCGGCAGAAGCTATCTACCCAACACTAGCACGATGCGCTATAATACTTCCCATAGAGAAAGCATCGCTATGGTTCTCTCATCTTCGACTATGTTTTAGCAAAAAGGCACGCAGTAAAGATATTATGTCCGAAAACTCAGTACAGGAAACAACATTCGCAGTCACGACATTGGGCTGTAAGGTGAATCAGGCAGATAGTGAGACAATCAGCGATCAGATGAGCGCGGCTGGCTTTGAGCAGCGCGATTTCAGCGAGCGTGCGGATATCTATATCGTGAATACGTGCACCGTGACGCACCTGGGTGATCGGAGTTCGCGCCAATTGATCGCGCAAGCTCAGCGCCGTCATCCCGATTCCCTTCTGGTGGTAACTGGCTGCTATGCAGAGCTGAATCCTCAAGCAGTCGCCGCCCTGCCTGGCGTTGATCTCGTGATCGGCAACACCGGGAAAGATACGCTCATTCAGGCTATAAAAGAGAGAATGGATGACCAGGAGCAGGTGCCTGCCACCTTGACTCTGCCTTCCTCGCCGACACGAACTTTGCCTGTACTGCCACTTGATACTCAGCACATTGGTAGCGATGGCACGCTCGCATTTCAAGCAGCAGAGGAGGAACCAGAGCCGGATAATCCCTCGCTGTCAGCCAATAGTACGCAAGCAGCAGAACAGGCGCAGAACCGTATCTTCTCGCGCACCCGGGTGCAGATGAAGGTGCAGGACGGCTGTGATAATCGCTGTACCTACTGTATTGTTCCATATGTGCGTGGTAAGTCGCGCAGTCGTAGTGTCGCCTCAGTGGTTGAGCAGGTTCAGCGTAAGGCTCGTGCAGGCTATCAAGAAATCGTGTTGACGGGCATTCACCTGGGCGACTATCATCCCGATGACGAGGAACAGCTTGATCTGGGCGATCTTATCTCGTCACTGCTGCACGACACTGAGATTCCGCGCATTCGCGTCTCTTCGCTTGAACCAGAAGATTTTCGCCTGGAATGGCTGGAGCTGTGGCAAGACCCGCGTATGTGCCGCCACTTCCACCTGCCGATGCAGAGCGGCTCTGACGCTATTCTGCGCCGTATGGCCCGCCGCTACAATAGTGAGCGTTATCGCACTATCATCACGACCGCGAAACAGCTCATTCCAGGTGTTGCCATCAGCACCGACATCATCACCGGCTTCCCCGGCGAGACCGACGAGGATTTCGAGCAGACCTATCAGCTAGCTTCCGAGCTTGAGTTCGCTAAGGCTCATGTCTTCCGCTTCTCACCCCGCCAGGGCACTCCGGCCGTACGTATGCGCGGACAGATAAAAGACGAGGTCAAAAAGGCTCGCAGCCAGCGTCTTCTGACCCTCAATGACGCTCATGGTCGTCTCTTCCGTGAGCAGTTTCTAGGTGAGGAGGTATCCGTTCTTGTCGAGCAGTCTAAGAATGGCTATTGGGAGGGTTTGACTGACAACTATATTCGCGTCGAGGTCCATAACCTGCCGGAGCATGCTCACGACTGGCAGCATACTATCGTCAAAGCCCGTCTCAGCCACCTGATCGATGATGGCGTCTATGGCATCTACGGAGAGTAACGAGGGACCAACCGGTGATCAAGCGCCTGATGTTTCTACTCTATCTTATCTCGCTGCTCGTCTTGATGTCTGCCTGTGGCGATATCAGTCGCGCACAGACTAACGCAAGCGATCAAACAAGTGTAAAGCAGCAGACGGGAACGCTGCCTGCCATTACGGCGGCGGGCAACTTCGCCGAATATCCTCTGCCACAGGCCAGAAGCGGGTTGATGCGGCCTGCGATTGATCACGAGGGTCGCGTCTGGGTTGCCGAGATGGGCAATAACGCTCTGGCCGTCTTTGATCCACAAACACAGAAGTTTCAACAGACGACGCCACCACATAGCAAGAGCGGCCTGATGGGCGTGCTTATAGCACCCGACGATACAGTCTGGTACTCAGAACAATTCGCGAATTACATCGGACGCTATGATCCCGTTCACAATCGCTACCAGGAATTCGACCTGCCAACGCTCAAGATTTCTGATCCCAACAACAAAAACAATACTCTTACCCTGCCATCTGCCCCAAATGATCTTGCGATGGATAGGCACAACAATCTCTGGTTTACAGAGATGAATGTAGATTCAATTGGGAAGCTTGATACGAAGACAGGCAAGTTCACGCACTATCCGCTCTCGCAACAAGCAACCGTCCAGAAATACAACCCCTACGGCATCGCTATCGACCCATCCGGAAGCATCTGGTTCACAGAATCCGGCACCAACACGCTTGGACATCTTGATCCCGCAACCGGCAAATTTCAATTCTTTACGCTACCAGGTGCCAGCAATCCTTTAATGGAAGTTGCCAGCGACGCTTCCGGTACTATCTGGGCCACAACATTCAACAGTGCCACGCTACTCAAATTCGATCCCCAACAAGCCACATTCTCGTCTTACCTCGCCCCCGACGCGGACAAAGGCATCAGCGGCATGTATGGCTTGACCGTGACACCACAAAACGAGATTTGGGTTACCATCTCCGCCTCGAACGTGATTGCTCGCTTTGATCCAAACGCCAAACACTTTATCTATTACCAAATCCCCACCGAAAACAGTTCTCCATTAGGTGTTGCATATGCACCAGATCATACAGTCTGGTTTACAGAGTCGGCGGGCAATCAGGTCGGCAAACTGAAACTCTAGTTATGCAGAAGGATGAAAAGCTTTTAAAGGCGTGGCAAAAAGATCATACGAGAACGAAGTGGGTTCAACACTATATTTCTATGATTCTTCAGTAGAAGGCGAGAGCGGATAACACCTCCGCCCTCGGTTTATTGTGTGCAGTAAGGTACAGCAATCTGGGATAAGACTAAACGAGATACTTAGCAAACCAACTTGTGATATGCCGTAGACGCTCCAGGCGGGATCGGGGATGTCCACCGCGCGAGAGGCCGTGACTCTGTCCCTCAAAGCGTACAAACTTCACCTCGCGTCTCATCCACTTGAGCGCGGTAAAGAGTTGTTCAGACTGCTCTATGCTACAGCGCAGGTCTTGCTCGCTATGGATGATCAGGAGCGGTGTGGTTATGTTTTTGACATAGGTGATTGGCGACATGTGCATGTATTTGTCGAGGCCCTCCCAGGGAGTGGTATCCAGGTTGTCCTCGCCCAGGTCCCAGCCGATGTCGCTGGAGCCGAACATTGAGGCCATGTTGCTTACGCAACGGTCAGTAGCAGCGACCTTGAAGCGGTCGTAGTGTCCCACGAGCCAGTTGGTCATAAAGCCGCCGTAGCTGCCACCCGTCACAGCCAGTCGCTGCTCATCGATATAGCCTTGCTTGACGACTTCTTCGAGGCCATTCATGATGTCGATCGAGTCTTTCTCGCCCCACGCGCCACGCACAGCATTGGAGAACTTATAGCCATAGCCGATGCTGCCGCGTGGATTGCTATAGAAGACGACGTAGCCCTGCGCGACGAGCAACTGCATTTCGTGAAAGAAGCCATAGCCATACTGCGTATTAGGGCCGCCGTGAATCTCGACGACCAGTGGATATTTCTTTGCCGCATCAAAGTCCTGCGGCTTCATGATCCATCCTTCGATCGGCCAGCCATCGGCTCCAGTATAACTTGTGAGTTCGGGAGTGGAGAGCGTTAGCTCCGATAGGAGAGCATCGTTGGCATGACCAATCTGGCGCAGTTCACCGTTCTGCGTGGTCGAGCGTACAAAGATTTCCTGTGGGTGCGTTGGATCACCGACAAGGAGCGCGAGGGTGTTGCTCGCCTGATCGCTACTGAAATCACGTACGTGTATGTCACCAGGAGTCAAGATCTGCGGCTCAACATTGCTGCCAGTAGCGGAGAGGCCGAAGATGCGCGTTGCACCGCTCAGCGAGGCAAGCACATAGAGCGTTTTGGCGTCCGCCGACCAGACGGGGGCGGGGGCGAGGTGCTCATCTCCAATATCGCTATTGGTCCAGTCGGAACACGAGCCCGCAAACTCACGCGACAAGCAAGTAGGTTCAGCCCTATCGGCGCTGATCGGTTGAGTGTAGAGATAGGTCTGCCCAGCTCCACGCAGCTTCGGCGTACCTAGAAAGGCGAGAGTCTGCCCATTGGGCGACCAGGCGGGCGAGCTACAGCCCAATTTGCTGTCGGTCAGGCAATGGGGTTCTCCCACTTGCTTATTATTGATGGGGAGGACATAGACATCGCCACCGGGCCAGCGCCAACGATCTTCGCTGCGATCGGAAATAAAGGCAAGCTGCGTTCCATCTGAGGACCAAGCAGCATCTCCATCATCCCAATCTCCATCGGTCAGTTGTACCGGCTCTCCACCAGCTTTCTCAATTAAGAAGAGATGCGTGCGCCGCTCGTAGATATATCCAACACCATCCAGTCGATACCAGAGTTGATCGATGACGTGCACTTTGGGGAGTGGCTTGCCTTCTTCGGTTTGTTCGTCGGCCGGTCCTGTTTGGGCAGCAAAGAGCACATATTTTCCATCCGGTGACCAGACGGGGTTCGATGCGCCATGCTCCATAAATGTGAGCTGGTATGCCTCGCCTCCGTCTACAGGTAGCAACCAGATCTGCGGTTTCCCCTTGCCCCGTTTTTTCTGCTCTTGAGGATTCACGGTTGCACTCTCGCCCTCGCGCTCTGAGACAAAGGCTAACCACTTTCCGTCAGGGGACCAGGCAGGGCTACTGGCATTGGCGGGTCCAGTTGTAAAACGCCTGCTCTCTCCATCTGCTACGGACGTCACCCACAATGAAGAATGATACGAATGTCTCTGCTCGTCAATGTCTGTCAGGACATAGGCCACACGTTTCCCATCCGGTGAGATTCGTGGGCGGCTCGAAAACTTTATCTTATAAAGATCTTCGATGGTAATGGATCGTGCCATGTCTGCTATCCTCTTCTAAGAACGAAAGGTCTGCAAGTTCAACTGCAAACCCAACCATAAGCCTGACGCAGCAAGTGCATCTCTGAGAATATACGGATTCTTAAACATAACTATCTCAAACAAAGTACTGCAATGTTACGAAAATACCGACCCTTGCTCAAGGCCGGTATAATTTCTATCTCTCGAATTTGATCTGCTACAGGCACTCCTGATCCTATTTTGCCTGATTCTCGGCCAGCACAAAAGTATGCTGAAGCGTACCCGCACGCTGAGAGCGCACGGTTAACTGAATGGTTGAGCCTGTTGCTCCCTTGAGCACCCATTCAACTTTGCTCCGGTTATCAGTCGGCGATGGGAAAGAGAAGCTCAACTTGATTTTGTTTGATCGCCCTTCCAGTTGGCCTAATTCCTGCTTCTGCTTACCTGAGACGACGGTTATCCCTTCTGGCAAGCTTAATTCTGCCTCAATGGGACGCACTACTTTGCGTTCTTGGGCTTTCTGACTGGTGTATGTAGGAAGAAAGCCGGCGTTCTCTACGACGAGTGTGACGTGAAATAGATCATCGCCCAGCGCATCTACGCTAAAATGGTGCAGAGTGAGGCGTGGATTGAGCGAGGCGTGCGCCAGGGTGAAACGGCTGTGCTGCTCGCATGTCTCTTTGAGATATTTGAGTGGGACATTTTGTTCGTAGAGCTTTGTCTTCCAGCCGCCGATCTCGACCTGCCCTAGTTGTGGATGTTCAAATACCTTCCAGTCTTGAAATGCCTCGCCCTGCATCATTTCGTCGTTCCAGCGCATGAGTTTCAAATCATCCTCTTCGGGATGCCAATTGAGCCAGGGAATAAAATCACGCGGGCCAATACCCGCCGTAGTGGGCATATCCCACAGTTCAGTTGTGAAGCCAAACCAGCCTAAATGGTCGTAGACATAATCATCCATTGCCCCATGCGTCACTTCTTTTGGCCCATAGCGAAAGCCATGATAGGTTGACACGGCGGGATAGCCAGTGATCTGAGTTCCACGCTCTCCAATCAGAGTGTAGACATCCAGGTCCTGGGGCGGCATATGTTCATCGGGATGAGTGCTATATGGTCGTAAGAAGACTCCGGAGGTTGTGTGATAGGTGACAAAGCCGGAGATGTTGGGATGCGTACGCCAGAACTCGGCTTCGGCATGGGTTTCTGGCTCAGAAAGGGGATATGGGCCGGAGCCGGGCTGGATTCCATCTGGTGCCCAGTCATACGGATAGTTGCGGTTGATGTCGAGGCCCTCACGCCGTGGAGCAATCGGAACAGTAAAGCCATCATAGTTCCGAATATATCCTTCGGTCATGAGATGATAGTACTCGTCGCCCTCTTCATCGATCTCACGTCGTCGCATCACTCTCGTATCTCTACTCGAAAGCTTCCATGCGCCGTTTGGATCTTTTACGCGCATATCCAGAATCTGCCCATCTCCGTCGATGTCCTCCGGATACAATCCATCCTGTTCGTCCTCATATGGATATGGACGCGTGCTGCTTCGTAGGAGGTAGGGCGTTGTGAGATAACGCTCGGCTCCATCTACGCTGATACGCGGCAGCAAATAAATGCTAGAGCGATCCAGAAGACGAGTTATCGCTTCGTCCTGTCCATAGCTTGTGAGGTACGACCAGAGAGTATAGAGGACAACGGTTGAGCCTGTTACCTCACCGGCATGCGTATTACCATCGATCCAGTAGGCAGGTTTCTCTAAAGCCGGGCCAGTCTCCTTGTTTGTCAGGGTTACGAGCCAGAGCTGCCGACCCTCCAGGCTCGTGCCAATAGATTCTATCTCAGCAAGTTGAGGATGTGCCTCAACCAGCTCATGCAGAAATGTTGTGAGCATGTCATAGGTGTAGTAAGAAAGAATGCCGTGCTGAGGATCGAATTCCTGGTGCACAATGGGGTCGGGCATGAAAAATGTACCTCTTTGAATAGTAGAGTGATAGGGAAAGCGACCGCCGCTGTCTCCCTCGTCCTTAATGAGCCAGCGGCGGCATGTGTTCTAGCGGCGACGACGTACGCTGCGTCGGTCACGTTCCAGCGAAACATCAAGAGTCTCATGCAGGCGTTCGAAGTCATCCACATCTAGCTGCAATTCGACGGCGGGCAGGTCCTCGGGACGGGCGCGCCCCTCTTCATAGAGCTGTAATACCATAACTAACTCTACCTCATCCATCTCAATCAAACCGTCCCTGACGGGAAGATTGACAGGGCCTTCGCTTTCCTCATCATCCATATCGCTTGGATCTGCACGTGGGATGAACTCGATGTTCGTGCGAGCACATTTGAAACGTCCCGTTATCTTCAGGGCGTCTGTGGCCATCTCTTCGGCTAGCTCGCGGACGACCTCCATCATCTGGACAAAAGCATCTTGTAACTGCTCCAGCGCATCTTCGTCGTTGTCGCTGTCCAGTTCGGCGGCCAGTTCATTACTCGCTTGATTTCCAGCCGTATTAGCATCAGGCAGGCGCTGGTGGGCAAGCTCATTCAATTGTTTCAACGCTTGAGCAAAGGCCGGTGAAAATGTGCTACTCTCTCGCTCAGCCGATTTTACTTCTTCCTGTTCGTTTCCGTTTTCATCACGATTTCGTGCTTTCGCATCTTCCTGATCTTCTAGATCTTCTCGCGCTTCCAGTTCCTCTTGATCTTCCTGATCTTCCTGATCCTCTAAGTCTTCTTGCTCGTCATCATCCTCGTCGTCGTCGTTGTCTTCGGCGTCTAAACCTAGCGCAGTCTCGATCATTAGTATCTGCTGATGGAGCTGCTCTGCAACTTCCCGTGGGAAATATGAAATAACCCTGGCCTGACGTGATGCTGCTAACAATTGAAATTGCGGCCAATCCCTATATCGTTCTCGACCACGCAAATACCGTATTTCAATAATGCCTAGCGTATCCAGCCGCAGCGAAATTTCCATCACTCTCTCCTCATGAACCGAATGTATGCAACTATCATATCACAACAGAGATTATTCGATGCAACATTCTCTCTCTTTTCTTTATTAGATCTTATACGGAAACCAACACCGCTTGCTCGCGGCTAGTGCTCCGCACTCAGGTTTCCGAATAAGGAGTTAGTAATATAGCTTGCTATGAAACAGACGAAAAACAGTTCGATAACGTTGTTTGAGACAAACATCACGTCTGTTGACGTCTCCTCTCTCCTGCGATACAATTTGAGCGACTAATGAAGTGTTTTCTATAGCTTATGGAAACGCAAAGATTTCTATTTATCTTGTGACCCTTTTTTAATTTTGCGAGCGAATGAGCGAATAAAGGAGAAGTAGCTTGACTGCACGCCCCGATATCGTGCTCCTTGTGCTTGACACTCAGCGTGTTGATCGCCTCTCCTGCTATGGATACCCGATCGAAACATCTCCGCATCTTGATGCGTTAGCAGGTGACGCAACACGCTTTCTTCATGCCTATTCGACAGCACAGTGGACCGTTCCTTCTCATGCATCTATGTTTACTGGTCTCTATCCCGATCAACACACGATGCTTCACGCGTCGTCTGTCCTTCCGGATACTATTCCTACCCTGGCTGGACGGCTTGCGCAAGCTGGCTACTTTACGGCTGCCTTTTGCAATAATCCTTTACTTGGTGTGGTCAATACGGGTCTACAGCGTGGTTTTTATAGCTTTCTGAATTATAGCGGTTGGATGACTTCGCGGCCCAATCAAGAGGGGAAACAGTCTGGTGCATTCGATCGCTATCGCAGCCATTTTAAGCGTCTGCTAGCGAATATGGTCACATCTCTGCAAGATGTTTTTGCACGCTCCAATACATTGCTGGATATCTCATTTTCGCCTCTGATGGCTCCGCTCTGGCAAACTGCTCTGAGTTTCAAGGGCAACACAGCACGCTCACTTCAGCACGCAGCTCGGCTACATGTTGAGCGACGTGATCTGGCACCCGATCAACCCATCTTTAGCTTCATCAATCTGATGGGTACGCATATGCCCTATCATCCTCCTCCACGCTTCGTCGAGCGCGTCGCTCCTTATTTCCGCAAGGATAAAGCTGCTCAGCGTTTTATTCGTCAGTTCAATAGTGATGTCTTTGGCTGGCTCGCACCGCTCAGTACGGTGATGGATAAGCAAAGCAAGGATATATTGGATAGTATGTACAATGCTGAGGTTGCGAATCAAGACGAACTGCTGGGAATTTTCTTTGAGAAGCTGCGTACGAGTGGCGCGTTAGATAATACTCTGCTCATTATTTGTGCAGATCATGGCGAACATTTGGGTGAGAAGCAGCTTATGGGGCACAGTATCTCGCTCTATGATACGCTGGTCCATGTGCCTCTTATCATTCGCGATCCGACAGGCACTTTTCCGCGCGCTTCGACTGTTGAGCAGGTTGTTTCGACCAGACGTATCTTTCATACCGCGCTCACGGCAGCCCAAGATGCAACTGAGCAAGAACAGGCTTATAGCCTGGCCCAAAATGCAGCTCGCGATCCCGATCAGGGAGGCATTTTCGCTACTGGCATCACTCCTCAAAATCTGTTGAGCATTATGCAGCGCCGCCGCCCTGATCTTATCAAGGCATATAAATGTGATCAACCGCGTTATGCTGTCTGGCAGGATCGTTACAAGCTGATTCAGACGGGCGAGGACGATCTTGAGCTGTATGATGTGTTCGATGATCCCAATGAACATGTGAATCTGCGCGATATCTTGCCAGAGCAAGTCGAACTCCTTCAGACACAGCTACAGACACAGATACAGCAGCACGCACATACAGCGAGTAAAGTTGTGCCTTCTCTAGAAGACTCTAATGATCCTCAAGTACAGCGCCGTCTCCACGACCTGGGCTATTTGGAGTAAGCAAATGAACATAAGCGAGGATGATGTATGTATTCACCTGTAAATTCTATTCTCGTACAGATTGGCCCTTTCGCCCTGCACTGGTACGGCGTGATTATGACGCTGGCTATTTTCCTGGGTGCGACGGTGGCGAGTAGATATCTGACACGTCACGGCTACGATGGCTCTACTATCTGGGATATGCTCCTCTGGGTGCTGATTCCGGCCATCATTGGAGCCCGTCTCTACTACGTTTTTATTCAGTCTCCGCGAGGCCCAAATGGGCTGGGGCGTTACCTGGCTGATCCGATAGAGATCCTTCAGGTGTGGCGAGGAGGTATTCATATCTATGGAGCGTTGATCTTTGGAGGTATCGCACTTCTTGTCTATCTACGCATCCATAAGCTTCCCTACTTGCGCTACCTGGATGGCATTGGCCTGGGGCTGGCACTTGGCCAGGTGATTGGACGCCTCGGCAACTTTATTAATCAAGAGCTGTATGGCCCTCCAACGACGCTCCCCTGGGGCCTGCGCATCGATCCAGAACACCGTATCCCTCCTTATGACAATCTGCAACGCTATCCTGAGAGTACGCGCTTTCATCCACTCTTTCTGTATGAAATGCTCTGGGATGGCATCGGCTTCGCCCTGTTGCTGTGGATCTCGCGTCGCTTCGAAAAGCAACTTCGCGCAGGCGACCTTTTCTTGCTGTATCTGATCTGGATACCACTGGGTCGCTTCTTTATTGAGCTCTTGCGTACCGATTCGTGGTTCTTTCCTGGCACGCCCTTCAATGTTCTGCATCTGATCATCGCGATCGTCGTTATCGCGGCTGCAGTTGCGCTCTTCCTTCGCCATCGCTCACAGCCTACGGCTGTCCCTCTGCAAAACACACCATCCACAGGCATGGGAGATGCTGAACTTGTTGTTGGAGAAACCCCAAAAGTGGGAGATCCAATAAATGAGAAAGAAGTTACGACAAGCGAATCGGGTTCAGAGCCCGGTTCGGTAGGAATTGAGAGTTAATATATCATGGCACCTCGTCTTATTATTATCGGTCTAGATTGTGCGGAGCCGTCGCTCGTTTTTGAGCGCTGGCGCAACGATCTTCCTAACCTGTCTCGCTTAATCTCTCAGGGAAGTTCTGGGACGCTGGAGAGCTGTACGCCCGCTATTACGGTGCCAGCCTGGAGCTGTATGATGAGTGGGCGTGATCCCGGTGAGCTGGGCATCTACGGCTTTCGTAATCGTACTGATCGCAGCTATCAACGTATGGGAATCGCCGATGGACGTTCTGTGCGCGTTCCTCGGCTCTGGGATCTGCTTGGAGATGCAGGTTGGAAAGTTGCGGTAGTAGGCGTTCCCGGCACCTATCCACCGCGCGAGGTCAACGGCACTCTCGTCTCCTGCTTTCTGACTCCAAATACAAACACGACTTATACGTATCCTCCTGAACTCTCTGCTGAGATTGCACGCTGGATCGATAAAGAGTATCTCCTCGATGTCCCTAACTTTCGCTCTGAGGATAAGCAGCGCATCCTGCAAGACATCTATACGATGTGCGATCAACACTTTACGGTCGCCCGTAATCTGCTCACAGAGTATGAGCCCGACATGCTTATGCTAGTCGAGATGGGCGTGGACCGTATTCATCATGCACTCTGGAAACAGATGGACCCGCGCCATCCTAAATACGTTCCAGGCTCTCCTTTGAGCGAGGCCATTCATGAGTACTATATTCACGTAGACCAGCAGATCGGGGAGCTCCTGAGGTTATGTGACGAGGATACGGCTGTGCTCGTCGTCTCTGATCACGGTGCGCGTCCGCTTATGGGCGGAGTATGCATCAACGAGTGGCTGCAACAGGAAGGCTATCTAACACTTCTTCAGCAGCCTGCGAGCGCAACATCGCTCGACCACTCCAATATTAATTGGAAGCAGACGAAAGTCTGGGGTGAGGGCGGGTACTATGGCCGCATCTTCATGAACGTTCGTGGGCGCGAACCCCTTGGCATTATTCCCCCCGCAGATTACGAACGCGAGCGCACACTCCTGGCCGAGAAGTTGCACGCAATGCCGGGACCTGATGGTCAACCGTTGGGAAATAAAGTCTTTACTCCACAACAGCTCTATCGCAGCGTGCGTGGCGTGGCTCCCGATCTAATTGTCTACTTCGGCGATTTAGCCTGGCGCGCAGTTGGCACGGTTGGGAGCGGCCAGATCTATACGACGGAGAACAATACGGGGCCAGATGATGCCAACCATGCACAGTATGGCTTGATGATTTTCTACGATCCACAACATCCGGGTCAGGGCACCACTCTTACAGGAGCACAAATCTACGATGTGCTTCCTACGCTCCTTACCCGCTACGGCGTACAGGCACCCACTGGGCTGCGTGGAAAAGTCCTGGCAATGGCTTGATCACCATTGCCAGGTGCTCCTGATATATGTGCTTGTCACCTGACGAAGCCATATGCTGTGGTGATATATAATGAGAAAAAGATAGTTCAATAAGCTTATAACAACTAAATGGAAGGTCTATGAATCCGTTTGAGAGAATTTTTAATAGATATCAAAATCTACCTCCCGTAGATCTCACGCAAGGGCGCAGTATTGCGTATTCGCGCACCGCTACGCGGCGGATGATGGAACTAATCGATGCCAACGGACAGGGAAACGTCCACGGCGGCGTCGTTATGCGTCTAGTCGATGATTCTGCTGCTATTGTCGCAATTAAGCATTGCCAGCGCAGCGTGGTGACAGCCCGCGTGGAGACGTTTAATTTTCTGGCTCCCGCTTTTATTGGCGACATGGTCACGGTCAACTGCGAGATGAACTTTGTCGGGCGCACAAGTATGGAAGTGGCTGTGGACGTTACCGCTGAAGATTTAATCACGCGCGAGGTACGCAAGATTGCCAGTAGTTACGTTATCTACGTCGCCATTGACGAGCAGCGCCAACCAACGCCAGTCCCCCCTCTCACACCAGCCGACGATGAAGAGCGTATCGTTATCGAGCGAGCCCGCGTGCGCCGCACACTGCGCAAGAAGATCGATGAAGAATGGGCTCAGGCCGAACGAGAAGCAGAAAAGATTTAATAACATCTTTATATAGAGAACTCATCATTGTGGTCCAGTTTTTACCTTGCGCCACACTTTCGGGTACTGCCCGAAAGTGTGGCGCAAGGTAAAAACTGGACCACAATGATAAGAAGGATTATACGCCAAATGTATGAGGTGAGAAGAGAACAGTCTCTTCAATTGTGTGTATAATCTAGAGATGGAGCTCCTCAACTGCCTCCAGTACTTCGTTTGTATGATCGTCTGGCTTCACTTTATGCCAGATTTTGCGCACAACGCCATCTTTGTCAATTAAGAAAGTTTCGCGATTCACGCCCATGTATGTCTTTCCATACATGTTCTTCTCTTTCCACACACCGTAGAGTTGCGAGACATGAGTGTCGGTATCGGCGAGCAGAGGGAAGGGAAGGCTATATTTATCAACAAACTGCTGGTGTGAGGCTACGTCGTCGGCACTCACTCCTAGCACTACGACGCCGCGCTTTTGCAGAATATGGTTGGCGTCACGGAAGTTGCAGGCTTCCTTAGTACAGCCAGGGGTATCGTCTTTTGGATAGAAATATAAAACTACGTTTTTGCCGGAAAGGTCTGCAAGATGCACCTGACCGTTTTTCACAATATCGTCGCTCCCTACGGCGGGAAGAGTAAAGTCGGGGGCGGACTGCTGCTCTTTGATTTCTGTTTCGCTCATAATATGCTTGCCTTTCACGAAAAGGATATGCTTTGCCTCATACAAAATCAATGACCTTTTCTATTGTATCATGTATACCATCAATAGTTGATGCAGCGGGAGCAGAAAGATACTAATGATCTACTTGGAGGGTATGGCATTAATTATTAGTACGCTTCACAGTATAATCGTCTGGAGAGCCGAGTACTTTTTCTATGGTGGAAAGGAGATCATCAAGTTCGAAGGGTTTGCGCATGCCGATGAGATGTCGTCGTTCGATCTCCTTTTGCGGCAGATTCGCGCTTATGAACAGGATGGGGATATCTGATAAGACTTTCTGCTCTTGCATGCGATCGTAAAGTTCAAAACCGTTCATATGTGGAAGTTGATAATCAAGCAGCATCATGTCGGGCTTGAGATCGCGCATGACTTGCAGTGCTTCTAGAGGATCGATGACCAGAAAAGCGAGATAGGGAGTCTCTTCAACGATCGCCTGCACAAGGCTGGCACCAACGCTAGCATCATCCTCAACGATTAAGATAGTTTTGCTTTCCGGGCGTTCTGCTGATACTTCTTGAGGATGATCCATAAACTTCTCTTTCCTGATCACAGCTAAAGTAGACACACCAATACAACCCATTTTCTTATCTATGTCTGGTACGATTGTAAAAACAATTGCGTTTCATAGTAGGGTAAGGTAGCCCATAGTGCTTCTTCAACACTACAAGCTACCTCAGATTATCTCACTACTTCTGGTCTTTTTGTGGCACCATTACCATCATCCCGCGTACAAACCGGCGTGCGCGCTTGTCTTGCGTCTGCTCTTTGCCATTGATCTCGTCATAGAAAGCAACGTGCCTTTGAGCGTGCTTCGTCTTGTCCGGAACGGACATCTGCTCATCCTGATCGAGTACAAGCATTCCCTTTTTGAAGTGGAGCATAAGTTTCACCTCTTCTAGCACTTCCAGTCTTACTTTTGAAGTGCTGATTGAGCACGCACGAAAAAACAAGCGAAATTTGGGCATGAAGATGCGCAACAAGCCTGATCGATAAAGGGTTTGTGTAAGCTTCTGTCAAAAACCGATGTTGAACTACTAGCCAAATAGTGACAGGAAGTCTTTAGATCTTGCCACAACACTCTACATAATGCCAAAGACGATAGCGTTGGGAAACAGCGTAATACAGTTTCTTGGGTTGGCAGAATGTAAAAATGAACTGGGTAGAGCTTAGCATCTGGAAAAAGACAAAAGCTAGAAAGTTGCGGCCGTTGCTATTTGCAACTTGCGGGACATCCAAGAATGGATAAGAAGCTTTCACCGAGGGATATCCAGACAAGCATATTCTGGCCGTGGTGTAGTTTGCGATCGTACACGATGCACCTCCGACTCTTTCTGTCTGAATATAAAGTGGGGAATCAAAAGTTGTTTTTCAACTCACTCGATCATCATATCATATTTAAGCGAAATTGTCAAGCTCGTCTTTACTCTCTTCAAAGCTATTTAAAAGTCAGCATACACATCCGCGTAGCGACAATCCCTTGCGGTTTTCGTCGGTGATGCTCGTTTTCTTCTCTGTTGCCGACGAAAACCGCAAGGGATTGTCGCTACGCGGGTAGCAGGGAGTGATTTGGAGGATATTACTGAGCAGGCACCCGTTCAATTAGGAACGAGCGCCGCCATTTACCGTGAAGTGAATCCAGCCACGAACGATACGGTTGCTTAAACCGGTGAGATCGGTAATTGTGTATCCATTGTCAACGTGATGGATAGGGAGGGCCAGGAAGTATGCTCTATCGCTATAGTTTTCCTGTGCGACATAGATATACTGATCGTCGACCTCTACGATTACAGCTACGTGACCGGGCGAATTCGTCACGCCCGATGTCCATCCGGCCTGGGCATTATTCACGTCTTGAAATATCACGAGATCACCGGCGGCTGGGCGGAACGCGCTCTTCCCCTGACTGGCATCGTCCGACATCTGATAGCTTCCAGTTGGAAAAGTACGCACGGTTCCTGGATGCAGACTACCATCCTGATAATAGTCGTAGTAGCGGCCGGCGGCTCCTGGAATACGCGGCAAGGCCCAGCGTTCGGCAATGAAACGATTCGCCAGTTCTGTGCATTGAAACAGATACCAGTCCGGCGAATTATTATTGCTACAGATGGCTACTCCCGACCCAAGCTGACGCCAGCCAGCAGCAGTGGGTGTTGCAAGTGTCCAGCCCCAGGGTATATCGCTATAGCCCAGCATATGCTGCATTCCATCACACGTCTGCGGCTGCGGAGTCGTCACTCCGTGCGGAACAAAGCCTGCTGACGCATGCTGATACGTTCCCAGCACCTGCTCAAAGAGACTCCGATACGCTGTCGTATCGTGCGAACACCAGTCTCCTTTGACATAATCATTACCTGCCAGGAAGACGCGCACGAGACAATTCGCCCTGCCCTTGTCGGCCGGTGTGCGATCAGCACTAAAGCCTGGATATGGTCCTATATGCAGAGTGGGAGTTCCACGAGCGGCGAACGCAGCGGGCATGTCGGGACCTTCGAAGACTCCGAGATAGATCACAACATGCGTGTCCTGCTCGTTACCAGTCGTCAACATGACGGCAGCATTTTCCTTTGCCGCTTGAGAACCGGGTTGGGGATGCGCTTGCCAGTCATGGGGCAGCATCAACTGAAAACCAAGCTTCGCATCTGTGTACACATGTCCCTGCGGAAATGGATTCACTGGTGCAGTAGGTCTGGGTGTCGGTACCGGAGTGTGTACGACCTTTGGAGTTACAGCCGCCGATCCCGTCGCGCTCACTCCTGGACCAGCGCAAGCAGAGCTCAAGCATAAAACTAGAAGCAAGAAGAGAGCAACCTTCCAGGAGAGAAGATGCATTATTGAACTGGTTCGCGATTGTTTAGACATACCTCTATCTTCTCTTTCTGACATTGCTCTATAAGCAAAAGGTTTGTTGATGACCGCATGAATACTTGTCTCTTTATTCTCCACTCTGTTTTATTTTACACCATTATGAGCACATAATAAAGTGCGGATCGCGAGATTACATCGTTCTTTCGCGATCCGCACCTTCTATGTTTCATCAGGAAAAGTCTGTTCTCAGGCGGCAAGTGCCAGCATGCGTTCTAGGGCCACGCGCGCCCAGTACACTATATCTTCATCTACTTTTACCTGATTGATTACTTCCCCTTCCAGTAGCGCCTCTAGCACCCAGGCAATATAGGCTGGATGAATACGATACATGGTTGAGCAAGGACACACAATGGGATCGAGGCAAAAGATAAACTTATCTGGATGTTCGTGCGCGATACGGTGCACAAGATTGATCTCCGTAGCCACAGCCCACTGACTTCCCGCTGGTGCTTGCTCAATCTGCTGAATAATATACTCTGTCGAGCCATACAGGTCGGCAGCCTCGACAACTTCACGGCGACACTCAGGGTGGACGATCACATTGATACCAGGGTAGTCGGCGCGCGCTTTGGCGATCTGCTGACTACTGAAGCGCATATGGGTGGAGCAGTAGCCCTTCCAGAGGATGATGCGCGCGTTTTCGAGCTCCTCTTCAGCATTTTCTGACGCCATAGGATCTTTTGGATTCCATACCACCATCTGCTCTTCTTTGATGCCATACTTCAGTCCTGTGTTGCGGCCCAGGTGTTCGTCGGGAAAGAAGAGGACGCGCTTGCCCTGCTGAAATGCCCAATCGACGACGGCGGGGGCATTCGAGGAGGTGCAGACGATTCCACCATTTTTTCCACAGAACGCTTTGAGATTGGCGGCAGAGTTCATATAGGTGACGGGGATGATTCCAGCCTCGTCGCCCAACACCTCATGCAGCGTGTCCCAGCACTCTTCGACCTCGGCGATATTCGCCATGTCGGCCATAGAGCAGCCAGCGGCCGGGTTTGGCAGGATGACTTTCTGATTGGGTCCGCTCAGTACATCAGCGCTCTCAGCCATAAAGTGCACGCCACAGAAGACGATGTAGTCAGCTTCGGGATGCGCAGCGGCTAGCTGGGCAAGCTTGAACGAATCACCTCGATAGTCGGCATATTTGATGATCTCGTCGCGCTGATAGTGATGTCCTAGAATCACTAAACGTTCGCCTAGTTCCGCCCTGGCCAAGCTGATGCAACGATCCAATTCTTCGCCATCCATCTCAGCATAGAATTGCGGAATAACATCGGTACGTTTGGTGAGATCATGCTTGACCCGAGTTTGGGGATTGAGCAATGGTAATACGCGCGTTTCCTGGCTCTCTGCACACTCTACCTTGATCGCCATGAAGTTTCTCCTTTGGGTGGTCTCTGTCTTGCCTTATGCGAACTCTAGTGATATATCAAAATTGGGTGCGGAATGGGTAAGCGCTCCGAGAGAGATAAAATCGACGCCGGTAGCGGCGACGGCGGCCAGACGATCTTGATTGCTGCCAATGTTGCCAGAAGCCTCAATCAATACTTTGGGTGCCTGCTGATGTATGAGCGCGACCGCCCGGCGTGTCATCTCGATATCCATGTTATCCAGGAGCACAACATCCGCCTCAGCCTCCAACGCCTGCTGAATCTCGGCCAGTGTTTCACATTCCACTTCGATCTTCAGCAGATGCGGAGCCGTCTTTCGTGCAGCAGAAACAGCCTGCGCAATCCCCCCCGCAGCTTTGATATGATTGTCTTTGATCAGGACGCCATCGCTCAAACCAAAGCGATGGTTTTGCCCACCACCCAGTTGCACTGCCATCTTCTCCAATGATCGTAGACCAGGAGTTGTCTTACGCGTATCTAGAATACGAGCCTGTGTTCCCTCTACAGCTCGCACGCAACGAGCTGTAAGCGTAGCAATACCGGAGAGACGCCCCATAAAATTTAGTGCGACACGTTCCGCACTTAATATCGCACGTGACGGACCACGAAGCTTCAATAGATTCTCGCCCGCCTGCACAGACGCTCCTTCTTCCACCAGTATCTCGACCGAGATCCGCTCGTCCAGAAGGCGAAACGCTTCGGCGGCAATTGCCATTCCAACCACTATGCCTGCGTGACGGGCAAGCATACGCGCCTCAGACTCTTGTTCTTCAGAAACTGTGCTCAACGTTGTAACATCAGCATACGCACCATCTTCCTCTAAAGCGAGCTTGATAAGCTCTACAGGCACTTTATACATGCGACGCAACCTCCTTGTCTAGCCATTCATAAGTATCAATGTGCAAGCGATAAAAGGCAAAATGTTGTCTAGCTAGCTTCTCATCCTGATGTTGATAATCGAGCCGCCAGTGACTACCACGGCTCTCACAGCGTTCAAGAGCCGCTGTCACGACCAGTTCGGCTACCTGCAACATATTCGCGATCTCTACGGTTTCCTGATCGATGATAGATATCAAGCTCTTCCGCATCTGCCGTATCTGCCGCCTCGCGGTCAACAGACCCTCACGATCTCGGACCAATGAGACGTACGTCCACATCAATTCTCGCAACTGACGCTCAATCTGCCACACGTGAAGGCTGTTTGCTCCACCTGATGACAGGTTTTCCTTATTACCGAGCTGATCATTATAGACTATAAGAGATGTCGTTCGCCCTGCAGTGCCTTCGTTACTCTTCAATTTGTCTACAGCATCGTCTACAAGCTGATCAGCAATGCGTATACCGTAGACTAGACCTTCAAGTAGAGAATTACTAGCTAGCCGATTGGCACCATGTACGCCTGTGCAGGCTACTTCACCAACTGCATAGAGGTTGGGCATCGTCGTGCGTCCGAGAGTATCGACCATCACGCCGCCCATACAATAGTGTGCTGCTGGTGCTATCGGTAATAGATCGGTAGCAAGGTCCAGACCATTCTGCTTACAAATGCCAGCAATCGTTGGGAAACGCGCATACACCTTGTCGGCTGATAGATGACGGAGATCCAGGTACTGACAATCGGTCTGCTCGGCTATCATTTCGCTCAGGATCGCGCGTGCAACAACATCGCGTGGAGCCAGCTCCTCCTGTGGGCTGTAGTGGGGCATGAAACGCTCTCCCGTGTGATTGCGCAGATATGCTCCCTCACCACGTACGGCCTCAGAGATCAAGTGCGACGAATCTCTCGTGACGAGCACCGTCGGATGGAATTGCATAAACTCCAGATCCCTCAAAGCCGCACCCGCACGCCAGGCTAGAGCCAGGCCATCCGCAGTCGCCCCTGTCGGATTCGAAGTGTGTAGCCAGAGACTTCCTGCACCTCCACTCGCCAGCACAATAGAGCGCGCTTGCAGTTCAAAGGGCTCTCCCGCCTGATCGAGCGCTTGCAAGCCAACACAGCGACCATCTTGAATCAGCAGTTCTCTGACAAACGTTTCTTCATACACTTTGATCTCTGGTCGCTTTCGTAACGCGCTGATGAGCGCGCGTTCTATCTCTGCACCCGTCGCATCTCCGCCCGCGTGCAGCACACGCCAGCGGCTATGAGCACCTTCACGACCAAGCAGCAATCCTTCGGGGGTCGCGTGAACATCCTCTCCCACCTCCCCATCCGCAGCTCGATCAAATTGAACACCTAGCTGAATCAACCAGCGCACAGCAGCAGGAGCCTGTTCCACCAGAATTCGCACAGCCTCCTCGTCACACAGCCCCGCTCCCGCTGCTAACGTATCTTGTAGATGTAGCTCTGGACTATCATCCGCCCCCAGCGCGACAGCCAGCCCACCCTGAGCATAACGAGTGTTGCTCTCACCAAGCTGACCTTTGGTGAAGAGTGCAATGCGCGTATGCTCAGGCAGACGAAGCGCCACTGAAAGCCCGGCAATACCACCACCTATAATCGCAACATCAAACTGTGGGTAGTGCGTCATGCCTTCTTGTTCTCCTTTGAATTAGTGTACATTATACACTTACTACGCTGACAAAAATAAAGGTGTCTTAGTTACACTAACTCCTTTGTAGGGAGTATACCAGAGAAATTTGCTAAAAACAAGGGTGATCTATTTGAAAGTCTAGTATTCTTTGTCTGAAGATAAGCGGCTAGAGAGGCGATTGAGAACGATGCATATTTCTGCTCCGATCAAGCCGAAGGCTAAAATGCAAGTTTCGTTAATTGTTGGCCGGTTTCTGATGACAGCGGAGACAAACAGAAAAACCACCATCAACATCATAAGAATAGCCATTACAGAGAAAGTGATTGGATAAGGATTACTTCTCGACAGACTTGCGTCCGTGTCTTCGCTTGTATCTGTCTCCCACCCGCTCCAGGTATCAATAGCTTTGAATGCAAGCAATGCGCCTCCCGTCCACAGAACGGAGCAAGGGAAGAAAAGTTGATTTGTGAAGATGCCTATATCTAAAAGATCATAGACAATAAACGCACCAAGGAAACTCATAACACTCAACACACAATAAAGATATACACGGCGTTTGAGAGTATTTGTCATACATTTCCCCTCTCTGTTTTGTCCAGTAGCATTATAGTTTTCATAACATATTGTAATAAACCCGTCAAGTCCAATAGGGTGAGATGCTGTTTCCTGGGAATTGCTGCTACGTCATCCTGCTAAGGGGCAAAGCTTCCGATGGGTGGAGAAAAGGAATGACACATATCCTAATTTGAACTAAAAAGTTAAGGAATTCGTGCTGTTCTGCTCATCGCTTTTATCGTTGCTATCATATCTATACCGCTTGAAATATTCACCGATGGAGGAGGATAAGATGGAAGACCCAGGTAGAGGGCAAACGCCAGGACATGCTGAAATACAGACAGCTTCACAGCTTGTTAGCAGTCTGTAGCTGTTGAGCAACCCTTTTGTCTTTTATAGACTTTTCTGCTTGTCCAGAATCAGTTTCATCAGACCAAGTAGAGCAATAGTGCTAAACCAGGTGCCGACGAGTACCCATGATCGCTTGTTTGCATGCTTATCTTCCATAATATGCTCCTTTCTTGCGCACTTCTAGCGTCTTTGCTTATATATAATCACAATTATAACAGCAAATATGTCGGCCTACACCGTTCCTGTCTCATCGCGCTCAGGTTTATCCACAAAGCGATCATCGTTGACGTTGTTATGCGTTGGCGTGACTAACTCTTGATACCCTGAAATAATCTGTTCAGCAAAGGGAGAAAGAGGTTCTGTTGGCTCCATCACGCGCCAGGAACGCTGCCCCGGCAGATCAGCCGGTTTCTGAATGACGTTGACACCTAGATTGTTCATGATGACCATGTTGCGCTGCGCCAGTGATTGATGAGGAACAAACGAGTAGAGCGGAGTATCCATCTCCGCCAATTGCTGTGTAATCTGCTCCGGTAAGTGCCCACGCTGTTCGCAAGCCTTGTAAACGGCCTGTGCAAGCTCCTCTTCGGATGGTGCAAACAATGTATCTAGCATCGTCATAAGGTTGATACCACGATTCAGCATAATCACGCGGCCATGTAGTAGACGGTGGAATAGGCTATCTTGCACGTGAGCACGGCTCGCATTATGTATCTGACGGGTGATATCTGCCAGCGGCAACATGTCCAGTTTATGCTGAAGAAACTCAACGACGCTGCCAGTATCCCCTTCCTCCTGCCACTTCTGTAAGAGATTAAGGCACAGCCGCCCCTCATACTCTTTTGCCCTTTTTGACACGCTCAGTAGGCTCGTCTTGCACTCGCCAATCCAGAGCGCATGGAGATAGTACACAATATCGGCAATTGAAAAGGTTGAGAAACGCTTCTGCCCGTGAACATCCTCAATAAATTGAAAGCAAGCCTCAAATTCAGGCTGTATACGGTAAAAGGCCGCCAGTTTCTGTTCGACTATAGTCTGGATCTCTGCATTCTTTGCCATAGCCTCTTTGCCTCCCCTGACACTCTTCTTGTGCTATTATTGAATTAACTCTTTGTTTGTTGTACATGCTCCGTTACTTCTCTAGACTATCACATAGAGCAGGCATGGCATCTACTACCAAATCCCGAAGAGAATTAGCATCTTAAGTAAATTACGCATCAGGCTGATGACTTGTGACAGCAAAGTAGAGAATGAAACAAATAGTAAGTAAAAGGAGCTCTCATCCATGAAGCAGATATCCATTGATAAACCGGGCGTTATCGCGCCTCCGCCACTTATCTACGCCGCGACCTTGCTTGTAAGTTTACTCTTACACGCAAGCAAGCCACTTCCTTTTCTGCCATCTCCACTAAGAAATGTGCTTGGAACATCTTTCATTGGCACAGCCGCTACCATCCTATTCTTTTCCTTTCGCGAAATGAGACGGGCAGGTACAAACGTCAATCCAGAGCTTCCCGCCACCGCATTAGTTACTCAGGGACCATTTCAGTTCACTCGCAACCCACTCTATCTTTCATTGGCGCTGATCTATACAGGCATAGCAACCCTGGTAAATACGCTCTGGGCGCTCTTTCTGCTCCCTGTACTGCTCTTTATCATGCAACGTGGTGTGATAGAGCGCGAGGAACGTTATCTGGAAGGCAAATTTGGAGGGAGCTATACACAATATAAAGCGCGTGTCCGTCGCTGGCTTTAAGTCAAAGGAACACAAAAAACGCTTGCGGCTCAACTGCAAGCGTTTTTTGTGTTCTTTATTTGATTGAAGAATAGCGTGACAGAGAGCTAAAAGACTTCCACCTTCCCCTCGGTCACTCCACCATCGCTGGCAATCTTGAAGACTCTGGCATAGGGAGGTTCGGGGTGATACTGGAGCGAGAAGATGATGTAGAGATAGCCACTGCGCTTTGCCCAGTCTTTGTCGCGTTCAGAGGGATAGGCTTCGGAGCGCGGGTGTGAGTGATAGTAGATCATATCACCATCGTATTCATCGATGTCGTTATAGATGCGTACAATGTCGGTCTCGCTGATGATTGAGAAGTCGTCGGGATGCTCGGCGGCGTTCGCGGTCGGATAATTTTTGACGACCAGATCGCCCTGGCTTCCAAGCGCGCCACAGGCTTCATCTGGATAACCTGTTAGAATGTGAGCAACCATCTCTCGATAGATTGTCTCTGGGACGCGTACGACAAAGCTTGCTTGAACTACCATAATATTTTAGCCTCTAATTCAAGTTCTTCCAGATCGCGAGTCCAGAGGTCCTCGCTCAGGTATTTCCAACCGCCATCAGCCAGGATGGTTACTATCTTGCCGTGCTCCAAGCTTGCAGCAACACGTAATGCTGCGTGCAGCGAGGCACCACATGATGGTCCCGCGAAGATTCCTTCCTGGTCTTTCAGTTGCCTCGTCCGGCGAATCGCGTCCAGGCTGGAGACGAGAATCTTTGCATCCAGGACCGACTGATCAAGCACAGGTGGGACAAAACCATCTTCCAGGCTGCGTAGGCCCTGCACCGCCTCACCCTGCATCGGCTCCGCAGCGACAATCTTTATGGCTGGATTATACTCTTTCAGACGCCGCCCGTTCCCTGTAAGTGTGCCTCCGGTTCCCAGGCCCGCCACAAACACATCAATATCTGGCAGATCACGAATAATTTCTACTGCGGTACCTTCATAGTGAGCACGTGGATTCGCGGAATTTCCATACTGATAGAGCATCACATAGCGTTCGTCACTACCTGCGATCTCTTTCGCCATACGCACTGCGCCGTTACTACCCTCTGCACCATCCGAGTAAATGATCTGCGCACCATATAATTCCAGCATCTGACGTCGCTCGCTGGTAACATTATCGGGCATGACAGCCACAAATTGATAGCCCTTAATACGCGCTATCATTGCCAGGGCAATACCTGTATTTCCACTGGTGGGTTCCAAAAGGATAGAATCTGGTTTTAGCTTCCCGCTCGCTTCCGCCTCCTCTATCATCTTCTTCGCCACCCGATCCTTGATGCTTCCAGAAGGATTCGCACCTTCCAGCTTGGCGTAGATCTCAACTCCAGGGCGAGGACTGAATGATTGCAACTCTACCAGCGGCGTGTTCCCGATGGTCTCCAAAATGCTGCTGTAGCGCATAAATCTCTCCTAATGCATGCTCATTTAAGTTTAGGATTCCATGCATATACTCCCCTTGAAGAGGCGCCGGAAGCTTTGTTCTTTCACGACCCGCTTGAGGGTACCAAAACGCTGAGTTACTGTCCCCCTGCCATAGCTGGTAAGAGAATAATTGTGTCATTTGAGCCAACAGAAGTTTGCAATCCTTGTAGGTAGCGAACATCCTGGTCATTGACATAAACGTTAATAAAGCGGCTGAGCTCCTCTTGTGGTTGGATCTGCTCTTTCAAAGCAGGGAAGCGCTGATAGAGATCGGTCAGGACTTCTCCAAGTGTACCGCCCTCTGCACTCACCTGTTTTGATCCATTAGCCGATGATCGTAATACTGGTGCTAAACGAACTGTAGCCATATTTCTCTCCTCTGGCAAAATACTATATTTACTTTATCTTTTTGCTTTTTTACACATTTCAGGCAATGCCTGAAATGTGTAAAAAAGCAAAAAGATAAAGTAGAATTGTTCAGGCAACGAAGCTGCACAAGACTATGCCCTCTGAGGGCAACCAGACTTTGAGACTGGCCACCCTCGTGTTCTCTCTGTACTAGCCAACCGGAACGGCACACACGTCAGCATACGTGGGGAGATCTCCTGGATGCGCATGTTCGCCACAGGCAGGGCAATTGGGATCGCGGAAGAGGCGCAGTTCGTTGAACTCACCCGCTAACGCATCGTACGTTGAGAGACGCCCTACAAGTGGCTCGCCGATACCCAATAAAAGCTTTATAGTCTCGGTCGCTTGCAACAAACCGATGATACCTGGCAGGACACCCAGAACGCCAGCTTCAGCACAACTTGGTGCCAGAGCAGGAGGGGGCGGCTCAGGATACAGACAGCGATAGCAGGGTCCATCATACGGTTTGAGAACGGTTATCTGACCTTCAAAGCGGAAGACGCTGCCGTGCACAACGGGTTTGTTCGCCATCACAGCGGCATCGTTCAACAGATACCGTGTGGGGAAATTATCGGTGCCATCGACGATGACATCATATTCATCCACAAGTTGCTGGACGTTTGTCTCATCCAGGCGCTCGATATACGTCTTGACTTTGACATCGGGATTAAGCGCAGCGATGGCAGTCCGTGCCGATTCGGCTTTGTATTCTCCGATGCGCGCTGTGGTGTGAATAATCTGGCGCTGTAGATTGCTGTCATCCACCACGTCAGCATCAATGATACCCAGAGTGCCTACACCAGCCGCAGCCAGGTAGAGGGCAGCGGGAGAACCCAGGCCACCCGCACCAATTAGCAGAACTTTTGAAGACAGCAGTTTTACCTGCCCATCCTCACCCACTTCAGGAACAAGCAAGTGACGGCTATAGCGTCTGGTCTGCGCCTCGGTTAGTGTCTGTGGCTGCACAAAACGGTAGCCACTTCCCTTCCACTGCCCAAAACCACCTGCCATCGACACAACGTCGTCATATCCCATCTGCCTTAAGGTGTTTCCTGCCATGAGCGAGCGTGTACCACCTGCACAGTACAATACTACTTTTTTCGATTTGTCTGGGACCACCTCTTCGATCTTTGACTCCAGGTGTCCACGTGGAACGTGCACTGCACCAGGAATGTATCCTTCATTCCATTCGTGCCGCTCTCTCACATCGACTAAGGCGAAATCCTGGTCATCGCGTTCAGTCTGGCGGTCTGTCAGAGCATCATTTACTTGTGTTGGAGACCACTCTGGCACCTGCTGACGCGCTTGCCGCATGATTTCACGAAATGCCTCACCCATGTTTCTTCACCTCAATGTTGACTAAGTCAATCAGTTTACTTTATCAAATAACTACCCAAAGAGTACCATGTACATTTTTTTCTTGTCAAGGAACTGGAAGAATATCAAGCAACGTCGAGGAACGCTGAGTTGCTATTGGGCTATTATATGGAGCACTTTAATGATCGACTGTAGGTTATCTATCGTTTCTGTAGAAGAAAACATATGCATTGGTCGGATTATTCCAGCAGATTTGGACAGAAAACGGACTGCTCTCTACGCGATGTGCAGAGAGCGGCCCTTTTAGCAGCACTATACTACTTAGTTTTGGAAAGCGCGGTAAACACGCGCTCTGGCGTCATCGGTATCTCTGTTACCCTTGCACCGACTGCATCATAAATGGCGTTGGCTATCGCGCCCGCTACTGGCACGACCGGTGGCTCACCAACACCTTTGGCTCCATATGGTCCAACCTTCGATGGAACTTCTACCAGCAGGGTTGTAATATTGGGCACATCCTCACTGTGCGGCAGTGCGTAATCCATAAGTGTAGAGGTAAGCAATTGACCGTTTTCATCGTACTCAAGACCTTCGAGCAGCGCCCAGCCGATACCTTGTGCGACACCGCCATGAATCTGCCCTTCGACTAATGCAGGATTGATGGCTCGGCCAACATCCTGCGCCGCTACATAATCCAGGACGCGAACCATGCCAGTCTCAGGATCGACGGCAACTTTGGCGATGTGGGCGGCGTACATCGGTGAGGCAGCACTTATAGCAGCTCGTCCACGGCCGTAGACGGGTTCGAAGCGGCTGCCAAAGCGCATGGAAGCAGCGGCTATTTGCTTGAGCGCAACACTCTTGCCTGGAGCACCTTTGACCACAACGTCGCCATTTTCAATCTCCAGATCGTCAACCGCTGCTTCGAGCATCTCGCTTGCTATACTTAAGATCTGGTTGCGCGTATCTCGTGCAGCCGCGACTACGGCCGGCCCCACTGAATAGACGGTCTTACTACCACCTGTGCCACCAGTAAAAGGCATGGTGTCGGTGTTATCGTGTGCAACGTTGATTGAGTCTGCTGGCAGCCCCATCGCTTCGGCGGCCAGGAGTGTCATCGCTGTGTCTGAGCCGGTGAGGTCAACGGTGCCGATAACAACGGAGACCGTGCCATCACTTTCTAAGCGGCAGGCTGCTGCGGCTGGTCCCATACCACCGGGCCAGCCACCAACGGCTACTCCGATACCAACCTTCCAGCCATGGAGATCGTTGGGCACGCTTTTCTGTGTGGCACGTTCCTTCCATAGTGGATGCTGCTCGACCTGCTCCAGACACTCTAGTAAGCCGAGAGGAGGATATTCAGGATGCCGTTTGTCATGCGTCGGATCGCCTTCGCGTAGCGCGTTCTTCTTACGAAACTCGATAGCATCCATGCCTAGTGCCTGACAAAGCTCTTGCACAGCAGATTCCAATGCAAACGTGGCTTGCGGTGCGTTCGGCGCACGATACGCACCGACGCTTACTTTGTTGGTGATCACTTCATATGCATGAATATCGATATTATCACAGCGATAGGTGCTGGAGAGGATATGGGCCCCGAGACCTGCTGAGGCTCCGGGATAGGCTCCTGCATCAAAGACGGCTGTGCTCTGCAAGGCGACGAGTGTGCCATCCTTTTTCGCGCCCAGCTTGAGGGTGATGACTGTCTGAGGTGCTGGGTTTCCAGCAAAAAGGTCTTCTTGCCGTGTATAGACGAGGCGGACGGGTTTACGCACTGCCCGTGCTGCCGCTGCCGCGAGAGGTTCATGCAGACCAAACTTTCCACCAAAGGCTCCTCCAATGGGCAGTGACTCTACTCGAATCTGCCGCTCAGGCATGGACAAGGCATTAGAGACGTCTGAACGCACTCCAAAGAGACCTTGTGTGCTTGGCCAGACGGTGAGCTGATGACCCGATGGGCTGGGGACGACGGTGATCGATTGTGGCTCTATGTAGGATTGATGGACGGGATGCGTCCTATATCTGCGCTCAACGACAAATTCTGCTTCGCGCCATCCCGCCTCGATATCTCCGACATTGACATGCGTCCTGTCACTGACGTTCTGTGATAAATCCTCTGTCTCAGACTCATCTTCCTCTGCATCATTCACGTCGGCGTGTGCGCCACCGCCTGCGATCTCAGAGCTCTCATTTTGCTTCCGATGTCGGGCTAAAGGAGAATTGGGCTGCATGGCGGAGATGGGATCAATGACGATGGGCAAGGGCTCGTAGTCAACATCGACAGCCGCCACTCCATCTTCTGCTGTGGACTCGCTTTCGGCCAGCACAATAGCTACAGGATGACCACACCAGTACACTTCACCTTGCGCTAGAGGAGCCTGTGCACGCGATGTGCTATCAGCATGGGCCATACCAAGCGTTTCACTTGTATAGACAGCAACAACTCCTGGAATAGCAAGAGCCGCTGCCGTATCAATACGAACAATGTGAGCATGAGCATAGGGGCTTAACACGAGACGTGCGTAGAGCAGTCCTGGAAAGGCGAGGTCGCCGGCAAAACGCGTACGTCCCGTTAGCTTCTCCTCCGCGTCAAAGCGACGCGTAGATTTTCCAACAGCTTTGTACTCTGTCGTCTGATCGGTTATCTGTGTCATACGGGAGGGGTCTCCATTTTCTATACTCATGCAAAAAGGCGCGCATGTTCAACTTTGATGCACTTATCTTCGACAAATTCTAAGCCAGCATTTCTTACCTTCTCGCTGGCCTCGCGATTCGCAATCCCTAGCTGCAACCACACAGCCTTCGCCCCTACTTTGATTGCCTCGTCGGCTACTGGTGGCGTATCCTCAGATCTGCGAAAAACATCAACTATCTCGATCTGCTCGCCTGCCTCTTTAGCTTCTGTAAGCGATGTATAGACATGCTTCCCCAGGATCTTTGTACCGGCATAGCGTGGATTGATTGGAATGATCTCGTACCCTGCTATCTGCATATATCTGGTCACGGAATAGCTTGGACGCGATGCATCTGCGGAAAGACCAACAACTGCAATACGTTTGTAGCGCTGCAACAATTGTAGCGATGGATCTGACATATCTCTTTTCCTTTCCGCTCTCATCTTCTTTGCAACTATAAGAAATTTGGGGCGACGTGGGTTGTGAAGTGCTTAAGGGTTTCTAGATCAGGAATGCGGAACATAAAGTGGCTTACGCCTATCGCTTGAAATTGTTCTAGTTCGTGCGTTACCTGGGCGGCGTTGCCAGCGACGAAGTGTTTGTTCGGATCTCTCTTGACTTGCGTGGGATCTTCGGAGACACTCAATGTTGCGAGATAGCTCAGTTTGATTTCAGATGGATTGCGGCCGACGCGCTGACAGTGCTGTTTGAGGATAGCTAGCTTGCGATCATATTCTTCTACTGTACACGAGTTAAAATTCCACCAGTCGGCGTGGCGCGCTACAATCGCGAGAGTGCGCTGCTCGCCACCTCCGCCTATAAGAAGGGGAATTGCAGGTTCTGGTTGAGGGGCGCAATAGGCATCATGAACCTGATAGTGCTGACCCTCGAATGTTGCTGGCTGCTGCGTCCACATTGCTCGTAGAACGGAGATGGCGTCCTCCAACTCTTCCATACGGGTCTTGACGTCTGGAAATGGATAACCATATGCGCGATACTCGTCTTCCTTCCAGCCAGCACCCAATCCCAAAATAAATCGACCCTTCGTGAGTGCTTGTAGATTGGCCGCCATTTTAGCCAGGAGGGCGGGGTTGCGATAGGACTGCGCCAGTACGAGCGTGCCTATCTTTAGTTGGGGATACAGAGCCGCTAAGTAGCTAAGAGTTGTGAGGCATTCTAACTCATCGGTCTTCCCTACCTGTAGATGGTCTTCAAGCCAAAGAGTTGTGAAGCCTGCGGAGAGTCCTTCTATACAACGCTGGTTATATTCAATCAACTCATGCAGTGTATGACCAGAATCGTTCTGGCGCAGCATGAGCCCAAATTCAGCCATAGCCAATATATTTCCCTCTAGTCGCGTGTCTTCTACTTTTTAGTAGGACGCTTGCCCTTTGCATTATCATTGCTATCAAGCACTATCCGCTCCAGCTCTGGCTCGGTGTCACACTCTTCTTGTAGTGCTAGCAATGTTTGCCGATAGGCATTGATGAAATCAAACAGCCCTAATGTCTCTTCAGGTGTTAAATCAAAGTTGATACCTGAAGCATGCCTGAGAATCAATCCTGTCTCTTCCATACGCGCTCTATAGCGCCCGACAATGGCATCCATAACCAGCTCCTTCTCCGCTCAGGGATAATTTCACTCTGTATCCAGGCTAAGGCTTTCATGCTCAAACGCCTGCTGTCCTAATTTTAGATGCAGAAAGGTATCACGTCAACAAGCAAGCAGTGTTTCTAGAATAAATCACGAACAACATCCTCTCGTAGTTTCTCCTAAAAAACTTCTTTTCCTCTAGATATTGACATGGGCCTTTCCCATAGGCTAGTCTATCAGGACTATAATAGGGTTACAAATTATAGCAGCTTTCGCGCTAGCCAGAGGGAAAATATCGATGCCTAGCCATATGACGGCGCTTGGCTTTCCAGTAACAACTGAACAGGATTTCAGGCACTACGTCTATCAGGCGTCTGAGTTTGGCAGAAAAATAGAGACGCCCAATGGATCTTATACGCTCTGGGAAGTGGGGAGTGGCATCGAATTGTGGGTCCAGACGAATCTTCATAAGCGCATTCTTGGTATGAAGCCACATTTTCGCGGTCAGACGAGTATGCACGTGGGGCTGATGAAACATGTGTCAAGGCAACAGCAGACAATTCTGGATGGCGCTTTCTATGCCTGGACCAACCCTGTGACTGATGATCCAGAGTCAGGCACATCTCCCTTTGTCTTTGACCTTCCTGATTATGATACCTATCACACAGTCTCACTGCCTTGCATTATTGACGCCCAGTTAGCTGCCTTTGCCCATCGCCTGATCGGCTTCGCGAATGAAGAAACCTATCTGGCATCTCAAAATAAAGATATCAAATTTGCAGTAGAATCTCTTCTTCCTATCGAGCTCTTTACACCTACTGGAAAGCATAAAGAGCCTCCTCTCGCCGAGATTATTCTGAATGGTCGTGTGCTGGAGACAGCGCGTCTCACTAATCCTGTTACCAGCCAAAAGTTCTACTGGGCACGGATACGCACTCTTGGCGGCGAGATGGACGTGGTCGCCGATCCACAGATTGTGCAAGGCAACCTTGTCCAGGATGGTATCATTCACGGCACATTCTGGCTCTCAGGCCGGCTTGTATCAGGATACAGAATGCTATAAAATCGGCCAGTCATGCCCGGCAGCCTCGTAGATAGCTTCTATTGTTGCCAGATTCTCCAGCGTCTCGCTTAAACTCAGAGCTGGGTCCTGACCAGAACGGATGCACGCGGCAAAATGTTCGACTTCCAGTTGATACTGGTCTATACGATCAAAATTCTGCTCGCTCATCTGCCCGTTCCTGGTGACAAAGACGGTCATATCATGAGTGCCGGGAGTGAACGGTACAGGTACAGTGAGTATTCCTGCTTCGCCGACAATTTCGGCCCCTTGCCGCGATGGCAACTCAAAGCTAGAATCGAACAGACCGAAGCAGCCATCGCCATAATCCAATACCGCATTCGTTGCCAGATCCACACTTGTAGGACCCGTTACATGCACACGTGCGGCAGCTACGTCCAGCGGACGGCCAAATACAGCTCGACACAGGTTCACTGGATAGCATCCTACGTCCATTAAAGAGCCGCCCGCCAGTTCCGGTTGCAAACGAATATTCTCGTTGCGTCCACGAATATCGAACGAGAATGAAGCTCGCACCAATCGTACAGGTCCGATCAATCCCTTATTGATCTGCTCTAATGTCCAGACTATCTGGGGATGAAAACGATACATAAATGCTTCCATCAACAAGACATCATTCGTACGGGCCGCATCGACCATCAGCGCCCCCTCTTCTTGCGTGATGGCTAACGGCTTCTCACATAACACGTGCTTCCCAGCCTGTAGCGCCTTGAGCGTCCACTCCGCATGCAGGCTATTGGGAAGAGGAATATAAATAGCCTCGATATCTGGATCGTTGATGACGCTCTCGTAGTCTCTATAGATGCGTATGCCGGGCACGAACGTATATAATTCGCCCGCCCGCCGCTCATCTCGACTTCCCACGGCGACCAGCTTCCCATTTGCAGAGGCTTGTATCGCTGGCGCAACGGCCTTGACACCGATGTTAGCTGTACTAAGAATTCCCCACCGTACGGGGTTGTTGCGAATCATTGATTTCAGTTGCATATCCACTTCTTCCTTTCGCAAAGCTCGAACTCTCCATTATATTCACGAGTCGTGGAAAATGCGAATGTCAGTTTGATGTTATAAAGAGAATAAAGTGAGTAGCCTTTAATGTTAGAAACTTTAGACCATCCCTAGAACGTGTCTAAAAGAGGTGGCAGGAACTTGTTAAACGTTGCCATCTGGCAACAAGAAAGGGTTTATATTTCGTGACTCAAACAACTGGAAACCATCCCATCCGCGTTGGCATACAACTGCATCCACAGCACACCAGCTATCAGGATTATGCGAACACGGTTCGCCGGGCCGAAGAGTTGGGTGTTGATAGTATTTGGAACTGGGATCATTTTTTCCCGCTCTACGGCGATCCCCAGGGCAACCACTTCGAGGGTTGGACGCTGCTCACCGCTATGGCGACACTCACGACCAAAGCTCAGATTGGTTGTCTCGTGACCTGCAATACCTATCGTAATCCAGCCTTGCTCTCTGACATGGCGAAAACGCTTGACCATATCAGTGGTGGCCGTCTCATTCTCGGCCTCGGCGCAGGCTGGTTCGAGCGTGATTATAAAGAATATGGCTACGACTTTGGAACAGCAGGGAGCCGATTGGCGGCTCTGGAAGAGGCTCTGCCCATCATTCAGCATCGCTGGGAAGTGGACGTGCCTAAGCCTGTCCGTGGCAAGGTACCGATTCTGATCGGGGGTGGCGGTGAGAAGAAGACGTTGCGCATCACGGCGAAATACGCCGACATGTGGCACGGCTTCGGCGACGCCGAGACCATCACCCACAAAATGGAAGTTCTCAACGACTGGTGCTCTAAAGAGGGCCGCGACCCCAAAGAGATCGAGCGCACCGCCGGCACCAACAAAGAGGACAGTGATGAGACCCGCGATGGGTTGCTGAAGGCTGGCGTCACCCACCTCATTCTGGGTCTGGGCGCTCCGTGGGACTTCGCAGCCATCGAGAAGCTTGTAAGTTGGCGCGACAAACATAAATAAGCTTTGTTGCTACTGCATACCATCATTTGTTGCATAGAAAAAGAGAGTGTGATAAATAGTTTCATTTATCACACTCTCTTTTCTATTTTTACCTGGCTAGCGCCAATAATTATTAGCAGCGGCAATTGTTGCAAATTCAATTGCGACAACATGGACAACTGCTACAAGTGAATCTGCATCCTGAGAGTAAATAGGCCGTAAACGCTTAAGAACCTCAACATCTGGCTGTGTAGCGTGTACAGACATACGAGCCATCATGATAGCAAGGGCTCGTCCCTCTTCGGGCGTCTTTGTAATTAACGTATTGCCTGGAATTAGCTCAAGCTTCTCACCCATATGTTTCCTCTTTCTTTTATTGATATACTCTTGTTTGAACTTGTAAACAGTTATCTCTTACAACTCTCGAATATCTCAGATGGACGTGTCGAAAGCTGCCTTCCGATTCATCCGTCTTTTGCTTACCAACAAGAGTTAGTATAGTGTTTCAAGGATGTGCTGTCATGGGCCAAAGGAAACATTGTCGCATCTCTAGCTGGAGGAGGCCTGTACACCTTTTGGTCACTGCTCGGGCTATGGCTCCCTCGGCTTTCTGCCCTTTGAGTACATTTGGCATCCTCAGCCATTTGAAGTGCGTGGTTCATGAGATCGTCGGTCTCATCAAGCCGGTTCCACTCCTGTAAGAGAGTATTTGATCCGCATCGTCTCCGTCTTCTAGTAACCGGCGCTTTCGCAGCTTCGCCGCTCTTTCCGATTCTTTTCATATTATTTTCTTTTCCGTATAATTTGGTCTCTGCCCGAATTATACGGAAAAGAAAATAATATGAAAAGAATCAGGCACGCCGAAGGCGTGCGGATGCATGAGCGATGAAAGAGGCTCATAGCATCCACATTCTTAGCAGATGAGATAGTGCAGCTTCGCTGTTTGAATAGATAGTAGTGTATAATTTTACTTTTTCTACATTTTTAAGCGAATCTTAAAAATGTAGAAAAAGTAAAATTATACACTACTATAACGAGCGCCGAAGGCGCGAGAACGTGGTGGTGATGGGCTTCGGACACTTTCCAAGAAATCGTCCTGAAAGCCAAACGGGCGAGTCCTTTAGCCAGTTCGGAATGAACCGTCTAAAGGACTCGCCGTTTGGCTTTATTCGTTTCTGTTTGAGGGTGACCGATGGGGCTCGAACCCACAACCACTGGAGCCACAATCCAGAGCTCCGCCTATTGAGCTACGGTCACCACAGGCGTGTTTCTCAACACTTCGTCAGTATAATGGACCAGTTGTGAATTGTCAATAGGCAGATTTATTTATTTTTTAACTGTAACTTGGTCTTGTCTCACCCGTGTGAGCATCACCAGCTTTCTGCTCATGGCGCTCATCCATCTGCTCGCCCTCTTGCTCTATCGTTTCCAACGATTTCTGCTTTGGCTCTGGTAGGACAAATGTTAACAGGAAACCAGCAACACAAATCGCCGCACCTACACCCATTGCTCCCGGCAACTTAAAGGTCGTACTATTCAACATGAGCGGAATATATTTGAAGATGCATTGAAAAACATTCTTTTTCAGGAAATACTTGGATATCATTAAAGCTTAGATTGAGATAGACAAAAAACTATAAATACTACCTTCTGTCCGTCATTGTCAGCAATTCTTCTTCTATGGCTCTTGACAAGCGCATAGCTCTGTCCTACACTCCAAGGAGGAGAGATAGATGTCGGATATAGTCTCATGCATCCCTTGTATCCAGGCATGTATAGTGCATAATGTTTTTAGAATGAAGGCGACAGTAGCAGGTGTTCAAAGGGATACGAGAGAAAAGGATAGAAGCAGGTATGTTCCAGGGACCAAACAGCATTTCGAGGGAGATAGATGTTTCCGGACACGAAGACGAGGATGAACAGACACCTCTTTCGGATACAGATCTTTCAACATTGCCCGAACTTCCACCCGGCATTTTTATTCCCGCCCCCAGCAAAACGCCCCGCCGTAGGACGCTCTGGCCCGACACTATCGACGTAATCTTCGAAAAAGATCCAGCTTGTAGAAATATTTTTGAAGCAATTCTCTATCAAGGACTGTGGGCCATTCTTTTTCATCGTGCAGCCCATGCACTCTATAAAGCGCACGTCCCATTCATCCCGCGCCTGATCTCGCAATTCGCTCGCATCGCCACTGGTGGTATTGAAATTCATCCTGGTGCACAGATCGGCAAGCGCTTCTTTATCGACCACGGCGCGGGTGTCGTGATTGGTGAGACTGCTGTGATTGGTGATAATGTGATGCTGTACCATCAGGTAACGATCGGTGCAACCGGCTGGTGGCGTCCCAGCCCTGGTCGCAAACAAAAACGCCATCCGACGATCGAGAACGACGTGACCATCGGCGTCGGCGCAGCCGTTCTCGGTCCCATCACCATCGGCCACGGTAGCCGTATCGGCGGCATGACCCTCGTCCTTGAGTCCGTCCCCCCCTACTCGGTCGCCGCCTCCAAGCCCGCCGAGCTACTCGTGAAGGGCGGCGAAAAACTAGAACAACATCAGGAATTGACACAAGGCTGGAACGACAACGGCTCCTGGGAAATGGACTACCAGATTTAATATTTTTCTACTTTTTCACACATTGCGGGCTAAGCCCGCAATGTGTGAAAAAGTAGAAAAATATTAAATCTTTAAGCTATAAGGGTACCAGTCAGCAAATCCCAGAAGCGCTCGACTTGCAACCCATAGCCCACCCGTGCATTCGCCGCCCTCCCCAACTTTCCATACACATCACACACGGTCTGCCCCGCCGTCCACTCTCCCCTCGTCTCAATGGCGACGTACATCTCTCTGGCTTGAATAATGTCAGGCTCAATTACTGCGGCCATCGCGCATGGATCATGCAGAGGCGGTGCGGAGAAGCCAAAGACCTGGCGGTAGGATTCTGCAAAATAGACCAGCAGGTCCGCTGCGAACGTTGGGACCACTCTACTCGCGTCGCGCAACCGTTTTATCACATCTTCGGTTGCCAGCGCCTGATGCGTCACTTCCAGCGGGACCATAGTAATTGGTCGTCCACAGCCAAAGACGATTGCTGCCGCTTCTGGATCGGCCCAGATATTGAATTCTGCGGCTGGTGTCACATTTCCGATGCTAATAGCACCACCCATCAATGAGATGGCTCGAATCTTAGGTAAAATGGCAGGCTCACTGCGTATGGCAGCCGCAATGTTCGTCAAAGGTCCGGTAGCTACTACGGTAATATCACCCGAAGATTCCAGTAAGAGCTTGATGAGCAGGTCAACTGCGTGCTGCGGTACAAGCGAAAGAGAGGGTTCGGGGATCTCAGGACCATCCATGCCGGACTCACCATGAATATCAGCAGCGTGCCTCGCCTCCTGCACAAGAGGCCGATCCATTCCTTTGGCGATCGGCACAGTGCGAATATCTGCTAGCGAGCATACTCTTAGCGCGTTATAAGAGGTCTTCTCGACTGATTGATTGCCTGCAACGGTTGTGATCGCCAGCAGATCAATATCGGGATGGCGGGCTGCCAACAAAATGGCAATTGCATCGTCGTGACCAGGGTCGCAATCCAGAATAATTTTCGTTCGCATTGCTTCATCCTGATGTTAAAAATATCTATAGAAAATGACTTTGTGATATCCTACAATAAGTAGCGCGTGCCATTCATACTAGCATGCAAGCCAACTCTATTGCAATATTTTTCCGGCTTGCTGCATCCGGGTCATTCTGGCTAACGTGCTAGCAAAGGAAGAGAGTATAGTAATTAAGTACATATATTGAGGGTATTTCATTGTCAACATCAAAACCTGGCAACCTCATCATTGGGCAATCCGGTGGGGCTACGGCGGTTATCAATGCCAGCCTTGTGGGGGCCGTCGAGGCGGCACTTGCGGATCAAGGGATCGGCGAGATCTATGGGATGCTCAATGGCATTCAGGGACTGCTCAAAGAAGATATTATTGATCTGCGCCGACAGCCGGCCTCGCTCTGGCAGAAAATTGTAAACACTCCATCGGCTGCATTAGGCTCATGCCGCTACAAGCTTGATGAGCACGATCCTGAGCGGACGATAGAGATGTTGAAGCGCCACGACATTCGTTATATGCTCTACATCGGCGGCAACGATTCGGCGGATACGGCGCACCGCTTATCCCAGGCGGCTCAGCAGTTGGATCATGAGCTGTTTATCGTGAGCGTTCCAAAGACGATCGATAATGATCTTCCATTCACCGATCATTGTCCCGGGTATGGAAGCGCGGGCCGCTTTCTGGCCCAGGCCACACGGGATTCGACGATGAATACGTTGTCCATCCCCTGGCATTATCCAGTGAAGATTATTGAGACGATGGGACGCGATGCCGGCTGGCTCACGGCTTCGGCCGCCCTGGGCAAGCACGACGAGGATGATGCCCCCCATATTCTGCTGCTTCCTGAACAGCCTTTCATCGAGGATCGATTTCTCACATTGGTCGAGGAGACTCAGAAACGCCTCGGCTATGTTGTTATTGTGACAGCGGAGACGATTCGCGATCCACAGGGGCAGGCACTCGGTGCGGCAGGGCAGGCCGGTGTAGACGCCTTCCAGCATCCGCTACTAAGTGGCGCATCGCAGTATCTCGTGGATCTGGTGAAGCGCAAACTCAATCTGCGTGGGCGCTTTGATAAGCCCGGCGACTTCCAGCGCATGGCCTTGATGAGTATCTCCTCGACCGATCATGATGAGGCGTATCTCGTAGGCCAGATGGGCGTGCAGGCGGTTCTGGCCGGGGAAAGCGATAAGATGGTGACGCTGGTCAGGCACAACGATCCTGATTATCATTGTATAACAGGGCTGGCGGACCTATCCCAGGTGGCCAATGTCCAGCGCTTACTACCCAACGAGTATTTGAATGCGGATAAAACGATGGTGACACAGGCTTTTTTTGATTATGCGTTACCATTAATTGGGGAGCCTCTTGAGCATTATCCGCACCTGGAGATGACGAGGATCAAATAAAATGACTCAACTTTCGCGGGCGATCGTGGTGGTTCTGGATGGTGTGGGGGTGGGAGCAAATCCTGATGCTTCGACATATGGGGATGCGGGCGCTAGTTCGCTCGAACACTGTGCGCAGGCGATTGGCGGACTGGAACTGCCTGAGTTGGGAAAGCTCGGCCTGGGCAACATCACACCTATTCTGGGCACACCTCCACGCGAAGATGTCATTGGCTCTTATGGGCGTATGGCATCGGCTGCGGCTGGCAAAGATAGCACAACGGGACACTGGGAGATCACCGGCGTGGTGCTACAGAAGCCCCTCCCAACCTATCCACACGGATTTCCTGCCGACCTGGTAGCTGAATTTGAGCATGCTATCGGACGGAAAGTTATTGGAAACAAGGCGGCATCAGGGACCGAGATTATTCAAGAACTGGGTGAAGAGCACATGCGCACAGGCTCGCCCATTCTTTATACCTCTGCGGACAGTGTCTTTCAGCTCGCCGCCCATCAGGAAATTATTCCGCTCGCTGAGTTGTATTCTATTTGTGAGACCGCGCGTGGTATGCTTACAGGTGATTATGCGGTGGGCCGTGTGATTGCACGACCATTTATCGGGCGGCCAGGAGCATTTCAGCGCACAGAGCACAGGCGCGATTTCTCGCTCGCTCCAACCGGCACAACACTGCTGGATCGGCTACAGGCAGCCGGGAAAGAGGTCATCGCGATCGGTAAGATCGAGGACCTGTTCGCGGGGCGCGGCGTGACACAACGCGATCACACCGAAACAAATCGCGATGGAATGGCCGCGACCCTTCGGTGGCTCCAGCGTGACTTCTCCGGCCTGCTCTTTGTCAATCTTGTAGAATTTGATATGCTATGGGGACATCGCCGCGACAGCCACGGATATGCGCGAGCCTTACAGGACGTTGATCATTGGGTTCCCCAGGTTCAACAACTTATGCAACCGGGGGACGCGCTTTTCTTTACAGCCGATCACGGTGTAGACCCAACCTATCGCGGCACGGATCACACACGTGAGTGTGTGCCACTGCTCGCCTACGGACCACATGTACTATCAGGAAAAAACCTGGGCTTACGCAAGACCTTTGCTGATCTTGGGCAAACGCTTGCGGAAGCCTTCGGTGTTCCATCGCTCCCAGCTGGGACCAGCTTCGCCGGCGAATTGGGGTTGTTATGACGGACATACAACGTGAAAATAAGATAGGACAGGCACAGGATACGCTCTTAGAGGGCGAGCGTGTGCGTCTGCGTCGTCCCACGATGAACGACGCGGATTATGTCTTTCATTGGGAACGTGATGACGAAGTGTGGCGTTATGATATCCATCGGCCATATTCGCGCACAATGGCAGAATTTCTGCCTGCATTTGAGCGCAATTATGTCAATGGCAATGGGCGGCAATTCTGGTTTATCATCGAGGATGAGAACCGCGTACCCATCGGCACTATTACCTACTTTAATCAGGATCAGCGCTTGGGACAAGTCGAGTTAGGGCTGGGGCTGGGCAATAAAACGCGGTGGGGGCACGGCTATGGTCCGGAAGCCATCCGCACGCTTGTCGACTACCTCTTTACTCTTCCAGGCATCAGGCGTGTCTTCGCGGAGACGGCGCTAGCAAATAATCCTTCGCGCCGGGCCTTTGCTAAAGCAGGTTTCACTGAGGTTGGGCAAATTTATGATCCTCGCAGCACGGGTGATCCCTGGATGCTGCTCGAAATATGGAAATCACAACCGTTTTAAGCTGCCAGTAAAAAAGCAAGTGCAGCACTTGCTCCTGCCCTCCGTCGAAAGGGCTTGATTTAATAGCAATGTAAAAGGAGTGAGCACTTTTTCAATAGATAGATCCGAAAAAGTGCTTCTAAAGAATCATGAACACAAATAGTTCTGTTGATCCATCTATTTTCAAAGCTTATGATATACGTGGTGTCTACGGCGAGACACTGAATGAGGAGACGGCCTATCGCATTGGCCGCGCCGCCGCGCAATATTTAAACGTTGATGAGATTGCTGTCGGGCGCGATATGCGCGTCTCCTCGCCCCAAATTGCCGCATCACTCATTCGCGGCATCACCGATCAGGGTGCTAATGCAGTTGATCTCGGCCTGATAACCACAGACGGGCTTTATTTCGCAGTTGGCAAGTTCAACTACCCCGCCGGCGTGATGGTGACGGCCTCACACAATCCCGGCAAGTATAATGGCATCAAATTCTGCCGCGCGGAAGCCTTCCCCATCAGCCTGGATACTGGACTGGCCGACATTCGCGACCTGGCTGTAAGCGGCAATTTCGCCCAGCCGACGCGCAAAGGACAGGTGACGCAGCGTGACGTTCTCGATGCCTATGTACAACACGCGCTGACGTTTATCGATGTGAGCAAGCTGAAGCCGCTTAAGGTCGTGGTGGATGCGGGCAATGGTATGGCCGGTATGATGATGCCCCGCGTCTTTCAACATCTGCCTTGCGAACTGGTACCACTCTATTTCGAACTGGATGGCACGTTCCCTCACCATCCTGCCAGCCCGATTGAACCTGAAAATATGGCTGATGTGCAAAAGAAGGTTCGCGAGGTGGGGGCTGACGTGGGTGCGGCCTTCGATGGCGACGCCGATCGTATGTTCCCGGTCGATGAGCACGGCGAGATCGTCGATGGCTCGATGGTGACGGCGATGGTGGCGAATAGCTTGCTGCAAAAATATCCCGGCTCAACCATTCTCTACAACCTGATCGTCTCGAAGAGCGTGCCTGAGCTGGTTGAGAGGCTGGGCGGCAAGGCAGTCCGCACACGGGTGGGACACTCTTTCATCAAGGCCGAGATGCGCAAGGACAACGGCATCTTCGGCGGCGAGCACTCCGGCCACTTCTATTTCCGCGACAACTGGTATGCCGACTCCGGACTGATCGCCCTGCTCATCCTGCTGGAACTGATCTCCGTCGAAAATAAACCCCTCTCGGAGATCATCAAGCCGCTCGATAACTGGGTGCGCAGCGGCGAGATTAATAGCGAAGTACACGACGCGCAAGCCAAACTTCAAGCGCTCCGTGATCACTACGGTAAAGGCGCACAATCTGTTGATACCCTGGATGGGCTGACCATCGACTACGGCAACTGGTGGTTCAACGTCCGCCCCTCCAACACCGAACCCCTGCTGCGCCTGAACCTGGAAGCCAAAGACAAAACCCTGCTCGACCAGAAACGCGACGAGGTTCTAACTTTTATCCGCAGCTAATAATCTACAGTAAATTTACTCATAAAAGAGGCAATGAAAATCTTATTTCATTGCCTCTTTTATTACATAAATGGTAGTATCAGGAATAAAAACGACATCGTTATGCATACAATAATAGAGTTGATTCCATCGAGCAATAGCTTGTTGCCAGCGTGGATACGCAGTAGCATATGCTGCCCGTCTTACTTTCCCTCTCTACTGTTTATTTCGAATTTCGCCACTTGGCCTAGCGGTATGATTTTGACGAAAAAGTACGACGTACCATATAACTAGGAAAACTGCTCATGCATTCGTCACGTAACAGAAAAAGAAAAGTCAGCCTGTGAAGCCGCTTGCTGACCAATAGTCATCTTCCATTTCTGGCACTCGTACCATATATCAAAAGTTATATGGTAACAATGGGCAGATTACCAAACAGATACTCTTTGACAAGAACACAAGCTGTATGCTATCTTTTAAAGGCATCTTTTTCTCTCCACAAAAACCAAAACAGTATTCAGAAGGAGGAGCGCCTTGGGTCATATGACACCAACCACAGACCATTCAACTCTGTGGAGGTATGGCACACTATGTATGATCGATACCTGCGTCGTTGCCCACAGCCGCACTCTGTCCTTTTTCGAGAACCTCTGAGCGAAAAACACCTTGAGAAGAGAGAAGCCGTGGGTGACGTTTTCCCGACCACGGTTTTTTTGTGCGTGAAGGCCGTGATGTGATCTCTTTCACCTCATGGTTTTTCCCTCTTTTCAAGGAGCTTTCAATGCGTTTTTTCTTGCCACAAGGATTACGGCATCACAAGGATTTTCTCAGATTCTGGATAGGGGAGACCATCTCTACATTTGGCTCACAAGTAACCGCATTTGCCCTTCCCATTACTGCTGCGCTCACATTGCACGCCACAGCAATTCAAATGGGAGTCCTCTCGTTTTTAGCTTTTGCTCCCATGTTGTTTTTGAGTCTGTTTGCGGGTGTGGTTGTTGACCGGTTTCCACGTCGGCCTGTGCTTATCATCACAAGCCTTGGGCAGACAATGAGTATCGGGACCATTCCATTCATGGCATTCCTTCATCTATTGCGCCTGGAATATCTCTATGGTATTGCCCTCTTTAGTGGGTGCCTGACCGTCTTTTTTGAGATTGCGTATCAAGCCTATCTTCCCTCACTCGTTGAACAAGAGCACCTGCTTGAAGGAAATGGGAAACTGGAAACGAGCCACGCATTTGCTCAGATCGCAGGTCCGGGACTTGCTGGCTTGATTGTCCAATGGCTTACGGCTCCCTTTGCCATGATGATTGATGCCTGCTCATTTCTTATTGCTGCCCTCTTTCTTTACAGAATTAGGAAACCGGAACGGAGAAAAGAACATCATAAAACAGAGCGGACAGTCTTCAAAGAGATCGGTGAGGGGTTGAAGGCAGTTTTCCATCATCATGTCCTCTGGTCAATTGCAGCATGCAATGGGACTATCAATCTCTTCAATAGTGCTCTTATGAGCATTGTTGTTCTCTATGTGGTTCGTGATCTCAAAATAGAACCCATCGTGTATGGTTTTGTTCTCTCAATGGGAAGTGTAGGAGCATTAGTGGGATCTTTTCTCGCTACACGAATTGCTGACCGGTTTGGGATTGGCCCGACCATCATAGGATCTTCCCTCTTCTACGGGATAGGGAGCCTGCTTTTTCCACTAGCAAGCGTTTCAACGATGGTGGCTCTTCCGTTTCTCATGCTGGGCTGGTTCGTGCAGAGCCTGACGTTGATCATGTTCAACATCACCTAGGTTAGTTTTCGCCAATGTCTTCTTCCCGGACACCTACAAGGGCGTTTGAATGCCAGTATGCGCTTTCTTATCTGTAGCACCTTGCCGATTGGCTCCCTTTTGGGAGGTGTGGCTGGTGAAGCAATCGGGCTTCTTCCAACTGTCATATTCTCAAGCACTGGAATGTTTTTCGCTTTTCTTTGGGTCCTTTTCTCACCAGTATCCTCTTTGCGAGGGCAACTCGCATTGAAGAGCAATAAAGAGTCTGACATTTCTTAAAGGAGAGAAACAACTCCGACGAAAGAGGGAAAGCTGCTTTTCTCAAAGAGAGCTTTCCCCTTCTCATTACAATTTTCCAATAGCTATGTGAGCTTGCCCCATTTTCGTAGAGTCTCTAGGTGGTGAGAGCTGAGGAGAACGTACTACGTTTTTACGTTACATTACGTAATACGTACTTATTCTACCATAGAAAACGTACTACGTCAAACG
>JAABUQ010000542.1_pt1 | contig 87818 bp, 73 predicted proteins | sample 5560001 | NCBI WGS metagenome assembly JAABUQ01 (sample SAMN10711888, study PRJNA513371) | rock metagenome | isolation source: Antarctica rocks | place: Antarctica: Victoria Land, Finger Mt nord | collected 2015-12-18
AATGCGTCTATTTTTATTCGTTTTAATTTTTTGAGATCGAACATCTTGAGTATTGGTTTCTTCAAACACTCTTCTTTCAATCTCTAAAATGTTGCTTTTTCGTTTGGCCCCCATATTTAAGACTTGTTTTTTCTTGTTAGGTTTGTCAAGGATATTGATTTTTTCAAGAAGTTCTTGATAAACTTTCTATTGTATTGAACAAATTCTATAAAGGTCTAAATGTCCTTGACATCGATAGATATTAATTATTCTTTAATTGCTCGAATCTTTTCTAGGTTCATTCGAATTTCATGTCGTCTTACAACGAATCCTAGAAAGTTAACTTCCTCTCGATGGAATTCGCATTTCTTTGGTTTAAGGCGTAGATCTCTTTTTTTCAAACATTTCAATATTTGGGAAACATGTTGCACATGTTTCTTTAACGTAATTAAGTATATTATGATGTCGTCCAAGTATGCTATGACAAATATATTCAAGTATTGTCGTAGTACATCGTTAATCATTTCTTGACATGTTGTCGAGACGTTGATAAGTTCAAACGACATTATCATGTATTCGTAAAGTTCATATCGTATATAGAAAGTTATCTTTTATTTCTCTTTTGTCTTTATTCTAATTTAGTTATACGCTTTTCGCAAGTTCAATTTGATAAAGTACTTAACTTCGAATAATCGATTTTGAAGCTCGCTAATGTTTGATAGTGAATATTGATTCTTGATCGTTATGTCGTTTAGCTTTCGATAATCGACACATAAACGAAGTTCTTCGTCCTTCTTAAGTATAAAGAGGATCGAATATTCTACTTGTGATTAAGATTTTTTGATAAATTCTTTCTTTTCGTTTTTTGCTAGGTATTTGCGAAGTATTGACAATTCTTTCTTCGATAGAGCGTAAATAGATTCAAACGTAAATTCCTTGCTTGATTCAAGTTTGATCTTGTGATTTTACGATTGATGTTTAAATAGAGCTAATGTTATTTCCTCTTTTTGAAATAGGTGCTCCCAATTGTTATATATTCGTGATATGTGTTTTAGCGATTCCCTCGCTTTACTAGGTATTTCAAGGCTCTCAAAAGGTTCGTAGATTTCTTCACGTACTTTAACGTTTTGGCTCAACTAATCTTTGCTAGTGTTTGTCGAATCGAACTTAATATGTTGATCGTTTTTTTTCAAGAATGCAAGTTCGCGTCTTGCGATCAAGTTTCGACTTTGTCTTTTATCTATTATCGAACGCTATCAATGCGTAGATTAAATATGAATTGCGTGATCACATCGCTCAAATCTAAGTACTCGTGTATTCTAGTTAACTTCTAAATTGTGTTGCTTCAATCAAAGCATTTCTAAAACGATATCATGAATGATTATTTTCACTATATCAAAGATTAGTTTCTCATGATGTTGCTAAATAGCTATTGATAGTGACTTTGTTTCTTTATTTACTCTTTCATTTCTATCAAGTAATAAGTTTTCATCTACAATTATTAGATTGTAAGCGTTAGACTTCTTTTAAGTAAAATAATCTTTCTTCTTAACAAGAGCTTTAATCATAAAATTATCTATTGCACTAGAATCGACCATTGCGATGAATCGACAATCATTAATTTTAACTAGTGTGATAAAACATCGTGCGTGTGCTATTAAGTTTAGTTGCTACTATTGGACTAACATATTGCATTTCTTTGATATGCTCTTTATTAAGAAATTTGAACTTTTCTCTTTTTCTATGTTGCGACTTCTGCTTCAAGCGCCTTTCTACGTTAAGCTTCTTTTTGTTGCTAGATTGCTAACTTTGATTTTCTAGAAAATCAATTAACTTCTTTCTTTTCTTCTAGATGAGTCTAGCATAAGTTGTTGTAACAAACGATTCAATTAAGTGTCTTATATTTCTTTGCTTTCTTTATCTTTTGTTAAGATAGACTAACATTGCTCAATTGTCGTTCGATTTTGTCGAGAGTATTCTTTCTTATAGTGACGTCGCTTTCTAGCGCTTCTTCGCATTTGTTTACGATCTAATTGATTTGTTTTTTTTTCGATGAACTAGCTAAAGTCTCGAGATGATTCGTGATGTTTTCTAGGCATTCGTGAAAGTTCTTTTAGTTATATTCTTCGTTTGAGTCAATAATTAAACTATAAGATTTAATAGTCTTTTGAAGTACTTGATTGACTTCTTGCGTAGATGCGAGTGCCTTGCTTGATAATGTTTTATCTAGAACTTTCTATAATTGATCTAGGTTCTTTATTAAATAGTAGTTATCGTTCGATCTAGTCTTGAGGGTGTTCGTCTTTATATCGACTTGCTTTCTAATATCGTCTTAACTATCGAGTATCTCTCTTAACATAGCATTGATTTGTCGTGGAATTATCAAGTTCTTTGAACGACAATCTCTTGCGAAGTGACTCGATTTGCCATATGAATAGCACGTTTTTGAATTTTTGTTATTTTGCTTTCTTCTAAAGTTCTTCTCTTTACGTCGCTAAGTAGAGTTCAATTCCATTGATGCAAGTTCGCGATAATTTGGGTTGCTATATTTCTTGAAATGATCTTTCTTTGCGTAGTAATCGATCGTTGGTCCAAAAGAGATTTTTGCTCTCTTATGAGATTGATCGTATCGTTTTTTCATAACTTTTTTATATAGCTTGTCGTCTACGTCGATTGCTATCTTCACTAAGGTTTAGATAGTGTTGAATTTTGCATCGCTACGCATGAGTTCGTCCTTAACATTTTTCTTCAAACCTCGCTTAAACATTGTCATTAGAGATGCATTGTTTCAATCGATTAGATTTGCGTATTTCTAGAATTTGGCGACGTAGTTTGCTACTAATGTTTTTTGTTGCAAATGTTAAATGACTCGTTTCGCTATCTATTTTTCGTTGAATATTTCAAATACTTGTCGTAGTTCTTTCTTAAAGATATCGAAGTTAATAAAGATCTCTCTTGAATCTTCTTCATTTTCTAGATGCTTTCGAAGATTTGACTTTAGTTAATGTTGAGCTCGTTCTCGAAGAAAAGTAGAAGTCAACAAGGTTTTTTTATTTTCTAGAACGAGATAGAAAGTAAAGTAGATTTTAACTTGCGTAATTTAATTCTTCAATCTAGTTTTATCTTCATAATATTTATCTAAAGCATTAACCTTGATCTTTGATGAAATTTCTTCTTCATTGTCGATGTTGTTGTCGTTATCGTCGATTTTCATGAGGTTTGACACGAGTTGTTTTCCTTTCGTTGTAGAGCTAGTGCTTGGGGTAGAAGCGCGTTGACCTAATACAAACATTCTTAGAGTGTTCAAAGTGTTACGTTGCTATCTAGCGATTTAGGATATTAGAGAGGGTTGTGCTTTGGAGAGGTTTGTAGACGTCTTTAGGCAATGCAAGCAATCACTTGGTAACAAGGAGTTGCAACTTAGTAGTCGTAACAATAAATCAAAACTTAAGATAAATTAAATACGATTTATAAGGGAGTCGTGTTCGAGGATCTATATATTTAATGAAATTCTTCTTTGTTCGTCTTGTTAATTCGTCGAGCAAAGCGAGCATACCTTGTTCGTCTTGCTCGTTCGTCGAGCAAAGCGAGCATACCTTGCTCGTCTTGCTCGTTCGTCGAGCAGAGCGAGCATGCAGGTAGTCGTATCTTGTGCTACGCCTAAGCGTATCTCTTATACTGGTACGTTCCTACTAGGCTCGTAACATTGTATCGCAATTGCTTTCAAAGAATCTTATTAATAAGACTTTAATAATTTTTTTTTATAACGCAAACGTAAACGCAAGTATTAATTATTTCTTTATAACGAATTCTCTCTTTTACAATTAACGAAAACAAGACTTAAGATAATATATTGAAGCATAAAGACACAAACGAGAACAAGAATTTAAATAATAACTTGCTTCATTATATAAAGAAAAAGAAATCAACGCAAAATGCATAAAAACGACTAAAAATTAAAGGAATTACAAATTACGAAGCTTTTGTTTAAATATTTAATTATATATGTTATTGCAATACAAATAATTTATTTTTAACACTTTAAAAAATCTATTAAGATTGTGTCTTTATTCTTGTGTTAAAATAGTTTTTTGCAAGAACTTCTTAAATGTCTTGTAATTCTTTGCGTGTTATTCGTGATATTTTATTTATCTTTTAAGCATCGCAAAGAAGATTTCGATAAAACTAAAATCGCAAAAGTATAAAAAAAAAACGTTAACATAACGTTAACATTATTACACATTTCTTAAAGCTTCTTACTTTTGTAAACAAAGACGTTACTTAAATAAAACACTAAATTAAAGTTTTCGTTAATTGTTAATATAATAAGTAAAAGAACGTAATTGCGAACAAAGTTATTAAAGATCGTTTGCGTAATAGATTTGTAATAAATAATTCAAGCGATATATTCTTTAATTATAAATGTCGACAATATTAATTATTTCTTTGATCGTTTAAATATTGTGTGCATCTTTGCTTTGCAATCTCGTGACAATTATTTATATTTTTTATCGTTAATTCTTTCGTAAACGACGAATTTATTTAGAAATATCAATTAATGTATTTTTTATTAACATAGTTGTATTCGCTAGATATTACGTTGTGTCTAATCTTTTTGCAAAGCGCAATAAGAGATTTGCAAAGCATTTGTTAATATGCAAGTACAAGAAACATTTAGATATTGACTTTCTTATACGTTTATTTCTCTCTTCGAAGTATTCTTGCGATTGTGTCGATATCAACGATAATGTCAAATTTGTTATATAGATAGAGACACATCTTGTCAAGATAAACAATAAAACGAAAATTAATATAATTTAGAAGACTATTCTTTATCGTTTTATTAATTAACTTGTCAAAATCTTTTCGATATTGACAAACGACGACAAAGATATACAACTTGATGTTACGTCTTATCTTGCGTATTTGACGCTCAAATACATTCTTTAGATGTGATATTTAAACAATATTTTTATCGATTTTAATGCGATCGACTATTGCAATTCTTTGATCGTCGATTAGAGCAAACGCTATAACGAGAAGAGAATCACGAAACATGCAAATTACACGATTATATTAAAGGCTTCAAATACTGCCTAATCAAAATGCTAATTAAACAGATAAAAGAGGTTTTAATTCAATTGCGCGAAAAACCACGATTTGTGTGATGGCCCCACCAAAACCTTGGCACCTTCCCGGCTGCGGCATAGAAACCTGCTTGGCACGATAAAGCTGGGTTCACGCTAGTATATATTTGGCTACTACTTGCACAGAAAAACCGGCTCACGTTTGCAATCTCATATATACGAAGATATGTGACTACTCATCAGACTTGTGGTACAAGAATTCTGTAGTCAGAGGCTCATTCGATGCTCACTATAATAGTGAAGCAGGAATTGGCAGACAGCAAACGCGTTTTTTTCATTTCACAAGGCCAAGATCAAGGGTAATGGGGTCGTTTATTCGTTGGCCTCGTACAAAACTCTAGGGATGTGCTCCGCCAGCTGCTGTGTCAACCTCGTGCGGTGCCAGTCGCCCTATGCCTTCTTCGCCACATCCCCGCCTTCCTCCGCGAACCTCAGGCTAATGCTGTTGACACAATGCCTCTCATCAGTCGGCGTCGGGTACCCCTCTCCCTTGAATATATGCCCCAAATGCCCGCCACAATTACTACACACTATCTCCGTTCTGGCCATGCCGAAGGTCCGATCCGTGTGTCTCGTCACCGCGCCGGGGATACTATCGAAATATGCAGGCCATCCGCATCCGGACTTGAACTTGTGCGTGGCTTTGTACAGAGGGGCGTCGCAGGCGGCGCAGGTGTAGGCGCCTGAGGAGGGCATGTGTTTGTCATAGGCCCCGGCGTAGGGGGCTTCCGTGCCTTTTTGACGGAGGATGCGGAATTGTTCTGTGACAGAAGTATGTTAGACGAGATGATGGGAAAACGATAAGAGAGAGGGATGAGGGGCCAAGAGGATTCGAAAATGTACCAGGATTCAGCACCGCTTGCCACTCATCGTCACTCTTTTGTACAGGGTAAGACATGTTTTGGGATGCAGAGGAGGTGCCAAAGAAGGAGCTTAGAAAGGGAATCGTGGGCATAGACTTGATGACAGTGCCGCGGGTGAAGGGTGCGAGAGCTCTTTGAGAGGCAGGCAATACACGAGCTGTGGAATTGCTGAGAGTGTAGAATGTGCGTACAATGGTCGAGAATGGTGGAAGGCGCATGAGGTATCTTATATGTTCGTCGCACTTTGCAGGTGGAGAGATCAAGGCTTCGAGAATATCAAATTTGGAAGACGATTGTTATGGAATCAGGAAGTCGAGACTTACAAGGCGCCACCATCATTGATGCCATCACCCTGCGTGCCAAGCCGGCTGTAGCGGGCCTGCCTCCGGATATGCGGTGATTCCTCATCCTGTCCCGTGCCGCGCCCCTTCACAAATGGCAAAGAGAATCTGATTCATTGCTAGGACACGGGCATGTCCATCAACGTCAAGCATTTTTGAGTAGCACTAAAGAGAATCTCAGTTGCCATTGATTCACTTCTTCAGCCAACTTCACATATCTCGTCAAATGTACATTGCCAAATTCTCCTCGTCTATCAGAGTGCTTTACTATCCAGCGTGTCTTAACCCTGTCGAGACGGAAAGAAAAGGTCCGAGTGATCGTATAGACTCGGAGCTTCAAACAGATTCGTTTCCTGTGGAGACCAGATCGAAGAAGGACGACCTGTCCTCGAGCCTGAGCATGAAACCACGCTGTCGACGTATGGTCCGTAGATGTGCCCTGCCCCTGACTCCATCCTATGCAGTATAGATCAGAAGAGATTTGAATCCGCTCCTCACCACATTTCATCGTCCGCTGCTCGTCCTGGCTCGTCAAATTGCGATTGCTGAAATGAGTATGGTGATGCTTCCTGAGCATTATTTCGGCGATGATGGCCACTAGCCCCGTGATTAGGGTGGCCATTGCCGACGTCGACAAGCGTACTATGCTGACTTGCACGAGACTCCGGCCGCTGCCTGCCATCAAGTTGACCTCGTTCAAACAGAGTCTCTTCGGACATGTTCGACGCATTGTCTGGATCAAGCTGCGGTTTCTGTGGTTGTGCTGAACCTGGTCGTTGCGTAGGCGTCTGTGCTTCCTCTTGGTTCTGGAGCTTGGCTTGTTGCTACTCCACGTTAGCCGCGGGTAAAGTACTTGTCCTGTCCAACATACCTCTTGATACCTCTGGTACTGATGAAACTCTTCAGGCTGATCGGCCTTCTTCTGCGCGGCCTGCTGCTTGTGAGGTGGAACTTGAATTTGGGGATGCATCTGCTGCACTTTCGCAAGATATGAATACATGAAATTGCTGAGAAGGACCTGGGAGTGCAGCGCCCTACGCGGATTTGCAAGCTTGATATGTGCCATACGATATATTGCCCGTTCCTCGAGAATAGGAAATCGTGTCCACATGTAATCGATATCCGGTTTGAGGATCTTTGGTGGTGGCTCTGGGGACAAGCCGCGTGAGAAATGTTTCTTGTGAACCGCTTCCTTTTCTCCCTTCTTCTTGCCGCCACCGAAGATCGATGAAAAGAGGCCCGCGTCTTTCTCTCTCTTCTCTCCGCCGGATGTCTTTCGGGAGCTTTCCTTCTTGCGTTCTTCTTCAAGCTTAAGATCGCCGCGGTCGAGCACGAGGCTTTCGCGACCTCGGCTTCCCTCCATTGTAGTCTGTAGCAAATCTAGTCTCGTGTTATCGTGGGCTTTGTCCGGTGGCTTTGTGATCTTCGCTTTCGGTTTCTTTGCTTCTTCAGCGCGACGTTTCTCCTTCTCCTTCTCTTCTGTGCCAAGCAATGCTCCCCAGCTCCAGCTAGACTTTCTCGAACCGTCAAGGCTTTCCTTCTCTTTGGCTTCCTTCGCCTTCTTGGTATCTCCTTTCTTCTCCTCCGTGAAAGTTGGTATGAAGGATAGGCTGTCCGTTCGTGTACTATTCCCGGGCAAAGGCGAAGGATGAGAGGCCATGTCTTTCAGCGTTTGGTTGGCTCTTTCATTCTGAGCGGGTGGCGGAAGCATCGGCGGCTTTTGCCTGCGAGCTGTCAATGGTCCAATTGGTACGTGACCCTGCGGCGGAACGGAAGGTGGTGGTTCATGCGATGATACTCGTTCAGGTAAGTGATTTTGCTTGGGTGCTGCTTTCGGCTCATCATGTTGAGGCGGTGTCTCTACGATTTGAGGAACGTTGAATAGTTGAGGCGATATACTTGAACGACCATTCGAAGCAATCTGAGAGACGAAGTGTTTCGGCGGTAGATTGGTCCCAGCTGGATGCCGTGACTCCGGTCTAGATTGAAAGGTCGACGCCTGCCCTTGAGACGTCGGATGTGCTGATTGGGGGTGCAGAGGGCCATGCTTGCTGGGCCTACCGGGTCTTGAAAAGTTTTCGACTACTCTCGGAGTGGGTGGCAATGGCTCCGTCTGCACTCGTGCTAGAGGTGCCTCGCCAATACCCGTCACGGGAGACGGAGTCGCAGACTCCTCGCCATCCGTTTCCGCAGCTCTTGCAGCACGCTTCGAATAGGGTAGCCTCTCGCCCTTCTTAAGGCTGCCTCTTCGGTATGTTGTTCGTGTCGACCTTCGTAGCGAGTTGCCTGAAGGGGCCGAGGGAAGGATGGGTATATCTTCGCCCGGTAAGACTTCCTCATTGGTGACATTTTGCCCTGTATCAATGCTCAATCTCTGCATGACCGTTTCTGAGTCATTGACCAGCATTTCCAGATCCGAAAGATTTGAGATTCCTGTATTCAGAGTCTCCGCTCCTGACAGTGATTTCTTGCGCTCGAGGACTTCAGCTCCGTCTCTGTAACCATCCGCACCCCTGCCGCCAGAGTTGTCGATTTGTCTTGAGAGCATCGACTTCTTCCTTCTTAGCCCTCCACCTGAGCCTTGACGCTGGATACTATCTGGTGAAAGGGAAAAGTCGCCCGATCTCCGCTTGATCGATTCGACCTTGTTGTTCAAGAATGTTTGGAATTCAGTGGGTGCTAATTCCGGGTGCAAGCGGGCTGGAACCCAGAACATCCTTGCTTTGTCGTCTTCATCCGATGCACCAGTAGGAGCAGCGCTCGGTATACCAAAGCTGGAACTGAAGGAGGGAAGGTCCGGATCTCCCGCCGCGTTTACGTCCATGGACATCCTACGCAATGCTTGCAGATTGCTCAACTCTTGAGCGACTGCTGCCGGGCTCGACTCGTAATCAACATTGTTCAATGGAAATGCAGAGTTGGCTGTGTCGGAATTGGAGCGTTCCCGCGGCGAGCCATTGGGCGAACGCTTTCCATTTTCGGTTTCGAAAGAGAACCCCCTCCCGGAAACGATGGGGCGTTTCCCATTTGCTTGCGGACCCGTCTCCTGTTGAGTTGAAGCCTGCGCTATGTTGCCGCTGCGGGGTGGAGATCGAGTGTGCTCGACTCGCGAGCTTTGGCTCTTGCCTTGACTAGTAGGTATCGGTGGTGAGGAGACGAAGCTCAGCGGCCTTGAGTCGCGCTGTCCATAGTGGTGGTCGCCGTACATATCTTGAATGGCCTCTGTTACATGATGACTATCATCACTTATGGATAGCTGTGGAATATGCCCTCTTCTACCTGCATACCCTCCACCAAGGTTATTGTGATGTCTGGAGGTAGTCTAGCAAACGATGATATGTCAAATCAAGATCATGAACGAAGGGGAAGCATGGAGCGGCTGAGTCTGTATGCCCAGCAGGACAGGGAGACCGAATGGATTAAAAGTAGATGGTCTTGGTTGCTCTTAGGCTGAGGATGTCCTGGCAGACGGTAGAAGAGTGATGTCAAGCTTACCTGCATGGGGTCTTGTTCAAAGAATGTGAATCGCTTGTGTCAGTCGGCGGATTCCGAGCCATTTACCCGTGGCCAGCAGCTCGACCCCAATTGTCACTCACCCGCGCAGCAGTAACAGGAATCATAAATAGGGGAATACATGTAACTGGAGTGAGCATATCGAGGGCGGAGTCAGTTCATCCCTAGCATATCGGAAGTGAAGGGCTCAGGACAAGCGAGAGCAAGCTGGAGCGGCTTCTTCCAATGCACGCTAGAGTGGATAGAGGTAGCGGGGGGCCAAAAGGCAAAAGGTCGCCTCGGTCGCTTTCCCTAGCCGCCCCTGCAACCACGCGTGACGCCATGACCATCTTGCATCATCACGGAGAAACGCTGTCTGCCATCCGACATGCATCTCCACATTTCGCTAGCATCTCCTGGTTTCCGCGCGACCGTCTACAGATTACCCAATGTCAACCGCGGATAGAGTTTATGCTCAACGCCAATTCCGAAAGCTTATAACATGACGCTCGCTTATTCAACAACGTATGCTTAGTTCAAAGACCTATCGAAACGATGCTGCGCCGTATACTGATGCATAACAACTTCATACAGCCCAACGTCTCCATCAGTACTGACCTGGCTTCCTGTCCACACCAGACGTATTCGAACTCATCACCTCGCCCGCGCTGTACGCACCTCCGGCACTGGGTACTCCTTGGCCTGCTCGAAGCCCTTGAGTCTGCACCGGGGCAGCATTCTTCTGCTCCTGATACCGTGGCGGAGCCTGCTGGCCGGAGACGTTTCGGGATTCCACTGGGGTCATGGGCGACGGTGGTTCGTTTGTCACGTTGTTCGCCCCGGCGACCTCACTGATGATCTTCCACCAGTGTTGAGCATCGTCAGGCGAATGAGCCTTGAAAGAAAACTCGTGGGCAATAGCAAGTGCGCCGCCAACTTTACCTTTCGATGCATCCTTACCCTTGACATTGAACTTTTCACCACTGAGGCCCCCAATAGTGCAGTCAGGTAGATAAAGTGACAGCTCAGGTGTCGGGTCATTCCTGAAGTCGTCGTCGTCCTTGAATTGATGGAGGAACTTGCTAGGCGTTACCGCGTAGTAGTGCGTACTCCACCCCTTGATTACCGCGCGTGATTTCCTCTCCAGTGTACCAGCAATGAGTGGCTTGGTCGACGCGTGGTTCTGGTTAGGAAATGAGACGTTCGTGACAGTCCGCTTGGGGGCCGAGGGGTCAATCAGGAGCTGGTTGTTGCGTTTGACGAAACCTTTGAATTCGAAATCTGCAGGTATTCGTTGTGCGGTTGCAGCCATGTCTGAATACATCCCCCGCTGCCGCTCGCTTTGGCCGCCAACATACTGTTGAAACGCTACCAAGGCCTGCTGAATAGTCTGAATGACGTGTGCCTCAAAGCTCTGGAAAGAATCTTGCACAGCTGTAAGATCTTCACGGTTGTTGTTTTCCTCTAGGATCTGCTTGCCAAGGCGGTGATTCACCCCACGTTGCAAGACATAGGGATCGTTTGAGGCGTCAACCTTCCCGCCTGAGGAAGCAACGGAAGCAGTGTGCTGACCCAAGAGTTCGATATATTTTTGAGTTGAATTCCTGGCTTTGTCGACACTTTTGGATCCTTTCACTGCTCCACCGGAAAGCTCTTTAGTTTTGTGCTTGATCTCTGTATGAAGTCGCTCGAGGATCGGCAGTACGGAGCCTTTGAGGTTTTTCTCCGTCTCAAGATGGGAATTGGCGATTCCCTGCATGTCGTGAGAGATAGCTCAGAGAAGTGCTCTACGAAAATACCTGTGTGTTCGAACGCAAGTTCTCGAACAGACCAGCAATACCTCCAAGGCTCTGATCAAAGTGATGACCTTCTTTCAGGGGATTCGAGATTGTCTAGGGAGTGAGCAAGATTCTCTGAAATGAGCTGTAGTACTGTACCTTAAGGACCTTTTCATACTCCTTTGCGTGTGCCTTCTCAACCTTCTCCGTAGCAGAGATGTAGTCCTCTAAATAGCCGACGGCATGTTTGTACGCTTGGAGACGCTCTAAGAGGATACTAGATGTCTTTAGCTAAATCAGTCCTGCGTCCATAATTTCAACATGGCTAAGGTTCCCTACATCACTGGGATCAGTATCCGGAACTGCATCTTCGTCCGAGCCTATGCCCCCAGTACTTCGACGTGGTAGTGTACTCTTCTCCGGAGTAATCATAGCCATGATGGTGTAGTTCTAGCTTGGCTTATGAATCAAGCAACAATCAAGAGAGATCTATGGGGAGTGTATTAAGATGACCATGGGGCTCTTATACCCAGTAGACTTCATTATTAGCCAATATGCAAAAATGACGTCATATGCACTACCGATCGAGCAATCGCTGTCAGACGGGAGCTCAATGTTAACTAATTTCTGCACATAAACGTTCACCACATAATCCGATGCTCCCAAATGGCCTTTGATCTCTGTCAATTCCGCTTCGCTAGGAGAGATTGCTGAATGCGCAATGGCATGCCCCCGGCCTGGCGCGGGCCTGAAGACCTTCAGATACCCCACAACGCCTGTGCAAGGGTCACTATAGCATATGGAAAGCCAAAATCATGATCAAGAAGGTTATCAAACAAGGACTTCCATAACCATGCCGCACCCTGTAAAGACTACAATAACTAAAGGGCCGATAAGATCGCGTATCACCCTTGGAATCAAGAGAGCAGGGTGACCCCGTGTTTAGGCAAGGTCATGTGAGGTCCCCCAGCGATGGGATCGTGGGAGGCCATGAGATATACCCACATTATCCCCAGAATACCACCAGAATTGACGTATTTCTCGCCTGCCTCCCCGAAGCTTTACAAACCTGAAATAAGTTCCTTAGAGCATCAATTAGAGCTCCAAATCGACTGCGCGGACGACGTTTTTCTCCCACCGCCGACTGAGGGACAGGGGGAGCTATATGCAGGCAGGCATTATGCCGCCAGATAGCCTCCATAAAGGATATACGTGGTCATCGCCTCACAATTGAGGTAGACGGCGGCGGCGAGACCAGAGGCAGGCGGCGAGGTAGGCGGCAAAAAGGGGTGACTGCGCAGTTCGGAGGTACCATAGATTAGGCGCGTTCCAACGGTGATACGTGATTCCGTCGGCCCATTGATTATTGTAGTCTTGACAGGGTGCGGGACGGTTATGGAAGTCCCTTTCTGTTATTCCAGAGCTCAAAACAACATCTATGCCCGGATATTTGTCGACATTGTACTACAAGGCACTTCCGTCGACTCGAGACGTTCGGCCATCCTAGGTGGGTGATACTACTGGCGTGCTTAAGGTAAAGGTCGTCGGAGTGGTGGCATTGGAATGGGCGTGCGTATAGCTGCATGATAATTCGGTAACGCCCTGTCTATCGGAATGTTCGGCCGCGATTGTAACGCGGTCGAATAGCTGGGCACCCGCGCCAGATCATCCGCGCAATATTCGACATGGGACATTGAGGGCTGCATCGGTGTCAGCACACCAGAAGGTAGCGTATGCATGTCTCCGGAGCTTTGACGAGATAAACATTGCTTCGGGCTTCGTCTGCTCGTGTCGGTTGCTGTTTGATCTAAGTGAGTCTTGGAGTCAGCTTTTTCTTCTTGAGGCTATAAATGGGTACTATCGCATCCGGTGGATCGGTCAGAGTTCAATAGGAAATAGATGTTCAGTGTCCTCCCCAGACCCTCTCGTTGGGTGTATTGATAAGCCAAATCAAATGCTTTTAACGGCTTCCCTTTCAACTTTGGGTCTTCACTGTTTGTCCAGCCCATCGTAAAGCCGTCAACACGTTTTTTCAATAATCGCAAAGAAGCGAAATACCGATCCTTGTTCGAAATTCACTTACTTTGGTATAGGGGGCCGTTACCTCCGGGAGAAAATCCTGATGAGTTCAGGCCATCAAGACGATTACGGAGAGTGTTCGCAGCTAAGTTATCAAAAGCAGTGTCGTTCATGAATGCCAGATTATCCGTCGATTCATTACGGCTAATCGCACCTAATGGTGTTGCCAACCCAACCGGTGTCTGAAAGCCACTTGAATCTATATCGTTGTATAATTGGTCGAGTCGATGTTCGCCGTATCCAGGAGGCGCCATTGCACTTAGTGATCCGGCATCGATTGCGCGCGAGTTCTGCGTCGTCATATTATTGTTGTCATCGAACGCCAGTAAGGGGGAGAGAAATATCTGAAGAGGGAGAGTTGCAATCACCTAAGAATCGTTAGCGAATATGTAGTTGAGCTAGGCTTTGACATACTTCTGAAACATGGCCGTCGGGGTTGCGTAACGAAACGTGAAATTCCAAAGTATGCTTGATCTTAAATCCATATGCTTCAACGCTTTGCATACAGTCGCGCAGTGACTTGGGTATCTCAAGGTCTCTCGCAAATTCATATCCCTCTTGAGGACATCCATGAGCATTGAGGACTTCCCGGGTCTCGGTATTTTCAGACACTCGATAATGATCTTCCGCTATCACACGAGGAAGCGCTTTCCAACGCGAAAGCTTCCCATCGCCCTCTGCATGCCTCAGCTCTTGGGACTCCTTCACTGCCGTATGGACTGCTTCGATGTTGAGACATTTGAGCAAAGAAATGAGTTTGAAATTGACAGTGACGAATGTGCCGAAAACGGCGGCCTTCGATGGTGTCTCAATGCTATAATCGATCTTGTCCTTCCACACATTGGCTACAGACTTTTCAGGTCAGCGTTTGGCTTTTCTGGGTGATTCGCCAGTCTCACCATTCCAAGGGAAAGTTCAAGATCGGAAGGATCAAGGGTTCGGATGATTCGGACATGCTTCCTAGCGACCACATTTTGCTGCATGATTCCCCTTTCGATCGTCGCTTTCAATCTGTAGATATTCCAACTTCTGGGCAGTCCCTCTATGCTTTCTGGGGTAGTTCCAGGAAGAGCCCACTCGAAGGGCCAAACATGATTGTCCGCGGGCAAAGTCTGCCCTCCCCTCTCAAAGTCCCATGCTTTTCGAAGAAATCGGTCTTCAATCCTGTTTGAGCCGGACGCTTGAACAAAGCTGGCGATCAGGTTCAGTAGCAGACGCGATCTCTGTGTTCACGGTACACTCACTCAAGCCGCCTTTCTCCTGTGAATCGCAAACGAAGGCCTTGAATGCGAAGTGGTTCTGCTAGACAAAGTACGACTGTACCCTTCAGGAAGACGCCGGACGCACTGTATGGAGCGCCTCGAAGTACCAGAGGATTCTCATCGAGTCTGTACCAGGTCTGTCAGCGATTAGCCGCTAGTGACTTGCAATTATCAAATGCGCTGGCAAGGTGCTAATTCTCAGGCTGACCAAACCAAGTACTCCATGCTTTGCACTCTTGAAAACATGTTGAAAACATGATGGGCTGATAGACCAGTGATGGCCCATTGCCAAAGCAGGAAGACGTCAAAGGAAACGAGTGACACAGTCTAAGGACCCAAGGAAACAACAAAAGAACCTGGGCTTTTGCGGGACTGACCGTATCTCGAAATACTTCACAGCGCTCGTATTCGATGTAATGGTGCCAAGAATGCTAGGAGCCACCAGTGAGGAAACTGTCGAGAAGCTGGATGAAGCTGTAAGCTTCGAAAGATTTACTGGCGACATGTTTGCAAGCAAACGGCATATTTATTTTCGGCAGGACAGGTTCAGTCAAAGATTACGCGCAGCCGAGGAATTGCTCTGTGACGCTTATGATCGGCATAGCGGTACCTGAGATAATCTAATCGCTGCTGATCCCTGCATGCCTTATCTAAAGTAATGCACAAGTTCTGCGTCACAGAACCATGGATTTGAAGAAGACCGAACTTTTACCGGCCTATGCAGGTTTTTAAGCAAGGATTGTTTGGAGACGTGAAGAAACTATCAATCATTTGATCATCTTGAATCACCAATCCCTTCCCCATGCTTACGTTGAGAAGGCTTGGTCGACGAAGTACTGAGTAAATCTTCCACCCGCTTGCGCAGAAATGTACGAGATGGCCCAGGATGCAGACCCGCAAACAGCAGATACTTTACCTTACAGGACAAGGTTTTACATTCACACAAAAAGACCAGAGAAGGCTTATCAACAAGTTCTGCTTCCCGACGAAGCGGCGCAGTAAGAAACCTAAAGTAAATGTGGGGAGTAAGCTGATCGAGATAATCCTAAAGTAGATATTCCACGCACACAACGAGCAATTTTTAGAACTGCCTGGAGATATGAGAGTGTCGACGACTAATATACCAGCTGGTCAATCTCCAATAGACTGCCATCGTCGGACCCAATGATTTTGGAGCGCAGGGTGCAATGCGCCAATTTGCTTGGTCTGAACGTGGCGGTGCATTTGGACTATCACATGCTCTGGTATGTTGCACTATCCGCTGCTCCAGGGTGGAGATCCACCATGGGATGCAATCAAACCACCAGTAATGTTTGAGAAGGCAGGACCCTGTTAGTCACTACGTTCATTCTTGTGTTTTCCTTCTCCATCAAATTCTTCCATAGGTGTCTTGGTTGAGTAGGTAATGTGCTTTCACCGATAGCCGCTTTGGCAATCGGTCCTTGATGGTCATGCGACCCACCGCCATCACGTGAATCCGTTTTCTGGAAAGGTGTCAAGGTTGGGTCACCATTCTTCCCTGCGCACGCGATAAGATCCACGAAGAGCCGACTCTTGTCCTCATTCTTGGCTCTTTTGTGTGGTTCGCGGTATATATGTGCATGCTTGATGCAGCACAGCCCTGGATCTGTTGGAGGTAGCATTGCGTCACATGCCAGCCACTTCCACAAACAAGCCAGATCAATTTTCGATTTGATTGCGGTCGACAGCTTATCATCCGGGCGCTGTGAGATCAATCTGGCTGCTGTTCACTCCTTCCTTAGGTCGATCCCAGATACGGATGTGCCCCTCAGCGCAAGCGGTGATTATGGAATCTTCATCGAAGCCAACCCAGCTCATTGCATGGTCTTCATCGACGATCTTTGACTATACGGCACACCAGTATCAGCAAGTTGCTTGGGTGATGTTCGGGAGTCAAGTATACCATGACCGGGGGTAGCTCAGCAGTCATTGTTCTCGACTCAACTGCATGCTCTACCAAATCTTCCTCTTCGCCGGAGCCAGATGTCAGGCTCGAATTAGATCGGAACCGCGTCGTGGCTCGACTCTCCGCACGTGCACGGTTTGGCGCGTACGAGACGATACTATTTCTTTGTCGAGCAAGTGCCTGGACTGTGTCAGTGCCCGTGTGGATCTTTGGAGGCTGATGACTTACTCCTTTGGGTCGATGCAACATGCCAACACTGAAGTCCCACAGTAGCAATCTTCGATCTTCGCCAACGCTCCCAAAGCGATAATTCCTCTCGTCGCATCTCCAAGGATCGAATGCAACACAAGTCACCCAAGAATGATGTCCAGGGCAGCGAGCGACGATTCGGCGCTCGGTTAGCGACCAAATCGAAACTAAATCGTCCTGGCCGCCTGTCAAAATGTATCTGCCGTCAGGTGACCAGCAAACGCATGTGAGACCTCCATAATAGCTCGTGTACACATCGGTCAATCTAAGTAATATGAGCTCAGGTGGCCAACGAGCACATGTGAGGAGTACGAACTGTTCCTTGAGGTAATTGATGATTCGTAGCGTGCCGTCCTCGGAGGCCACGGCAAGATGTCGGCTATCAGGTGAGAATGAGAAACTGTTAATCCTGTAATTTGATATCCGCCACGCAGCCACCGGATTGGTTTTCTGATTCTTGGAGTTTACGGATTTGTTGATATGCAATGGCTGGTGGTCATTCTCGATTCCATTGGTCTCCGGCATACGATTGCCGCTGTCTTCAGGGACGAACGCGGCATCTTCTCTTTCTTTGTCATAAACGATGAGGGTGCCATCTACATGTGCTGCCAGAAAAAGAGTCTCGGAACCTGGTAGCCACCGAATATCGGAGACAGCGCTTTGCTTGATGATACCCTGGCGTTGTCAGCAGCGTATGACTTTGCTGGGGGACAAGGCTACATTTTTATTGATGCGAAAATATTTCTGACTGTATGCTTCGAACCAGATAACGTCTCCTGTCGACGAACCCATGATCACATCCAGGTGTCCCGGACTCTTGGTGACTTGGTTAGTGTCATGACACAACATGTGTGCTTTTGAGAACAGGATTTTGACCAAATGATCTGCCTGGTGGCTCGTTAGGATTTGAAGAATACTTGTCGTTTGAAGCGTACCTTAGAGCTAGACGGCGACGATAAATCTAGCCAACTCAAAGCTCGATTGACATTTCCAAATACAAACAGCCCCTCTGGATTATGATCTTGAAGGCGTTTATTCAGACCCTCATGGACCATAACACGCGATATGTACGTCGAGCTGCTCTTCATAAGGCTGGATTTTGGTTTTCTTCTTTTGGGGCCTTCCTTGCCGCCTATGGGAATCAGTAGATAATTGTCCCCTCCGAATGCGGGAGCTTTCCTCGCAGGGGCAGGCATCAGAGTTGGGCCTGTGAGCCCATTGCTGGTGAAGTCATGAGAGTCCCTTGATTCTTTTTCACTTTCGGTGATGCTGTATGTTCCCAAATCTGATCGTGTGCTGCCTGCATTGGTCTTATACATGTGTGGGGATACCTTGTGAGGACTGACAATGCAAAAAGATAGCTTGGTCCCAGCAGTCGCAGAGGTCAAGGTGGATGCTAAAGGATTGATGTTGACCGAAGGAGCTTCTTGCGGGTGCGGTGGGGGCACCGACAAGTGTATTTGCTCGCGTAAGACATAAGTTCCTGTGAGGCGATGAGCCAGAAATTATATCGGCCCACACTATCGCTCCCTACCTTCACCCACGGCCAGCTGGAATTCAGGCCCAGTGGGATGGCTGATAGAGTTTGATGGTTCGACGAGGAGAGCAGCCATGGTCGACTGGCTCGGAGTTGGAGTTGGGATATTATTGAAGATAACAGGCTGAGTTGGGTATCGAGGCGGCGGCGGTATGACACTAGATAACGATGTTAAAACATAGCGCGATTCTCACAGAGTTGGTGATTGCAGAACCACGCACAACATGGTGAAATTGACTGCTGCAGAGCCTCGACGTAGATGTAAGAGAAAGCGGGAAAGTACGCATATGCGTATGCGAAGTTTCTCAGTCTTACGTACAGAGAAATTGCCTTATGAGCGATCGTTGTGTGGAAATATTGAGTGGGGCCTTGGGAGAACGACGAGACAGGGGGCACCTTCGGGCCGGCAGGTTCTAGAACCAAGGTTTCAGGCTGGAGCCGCATGGCTAAGCTCGGAAAACAGCCTTACCCGTAGCCACGCGCATGGCTCGCATGGGTACGAATAATAACCGCTAAGGCTAAGGTCACTTAGCTGGGAGGCTTGCAGTAGAATCTCGATTCTCGACTGTTTTGCAGCCACTCTAGCAACAAAGAATGTTCGTTGAGCTTGCTCCCTGACTAATTTCGATTTCATGAGTCATCCGCATCATGGCTTCAGGTAATTAAGCTTCCTTGTCCCCCAGGTCAAGCAATTGATTGACTGAAGAATATAGTCCGCATCTGCGTTTGCGGTGACGAGGGCACCGGCAAGTCCAGCCTCATAACGTATGCTGCTCAAGTCTGAATCTCTTGTGTTGGCTTCGCGCAGTACTAACAACTTCTGCCTAGATCTCTCGTAAAGGATGTCTTTGTCACGAACAAGATCCAGCCGGTCCTTCCCCAGATCACCATTCCTCCAAGTATCGGCACGCCGGAGAATGTCACGACTATCATCGTCGATACTTCAGCGCTACCGCAGGAGCGGATTGAGCTCAACAAAGAGATTCGCAAGTGCAATGTAATATTACTGGTATACTCAGACCACTACAGTTACGAAAGGGTGGCCCTGTTCTGGATGCCACATTTTAGGTCATTAGGGGTCAATGTGCCAGTCGTCCTATGCGCTAACAAGTCGGATCCATCGGCGAACACCAGTACGGAGCAGGTTGTGGAAGATGAGATGCTGCCCGTTATGGCAGAGTTCAAGGAGATCGACTCGTGCATTCGTACTAGCGCTCGAGAGCATCACAATATCAACGAAGTATTCTTCCTATGCCAAAAAGCCGTTACGGACCCTATAGCCCCTCTATTCGACTCGAAAGAGTCAAACCTGAAGGCAGCGTGCGTATCGGCGCTACGACGGATATTTTACTTATGTGACAGAGATCAGGATGGCTACCTGAACGATAAAGAAATCCATGACTTCCAGATTAAGTGCTTCGGCAAACCTTTGGGAGATGGTGACCTGTATCATATCAAACAATCAATACGGAAATACTCTCCTGACGGCGTCACGGACAATGGAATCAGGCAAGAGGGTTTCATAATGCTTAATAAGATTTTTGCTGAGAAAGGCCGTCACGAGACGGTCTGGCTCATACTCCGAACGTTCCACTACACCAACAGCTTAAGCCTACAGACATCCTTCCTGCACCCCAAATTCGACGTCCCACCCAACACCTCCGCCGAGCTTTCCCCAGCCGGCTACCGCTTCTTTGTTGACCTTTTCCTTCTTCACGATAAAGACTCCGACGGCGGACTGAACAACTCCGAACTCACCGCTCTCTTCGCTCCCACGCCTGGCTTGCCACCATCCTGGCTCGATTCCTCCTTCCCCTCATCCACCGTCTCCAACGAAGCCGGCCACATCACCCTCCAAGGCTGGCTCGCCCAATGGTCCATGACCACCTTCTTCAGCCCCTCCACCACCCTCGCCTACCTCGCCTACCTCGGCTTCGAACCCCCCTCCGCCACCCCCCGCGCCAGCACCACCTCCGCCCTAAAACTGACCAAGCCCCGCAAACGCCGCAAACGCGCCACCGTCGAGCGCAACGTCCTCCTCGCCTACGTGCTCGGCGGCCCCAGCGCCGGCAAATCCGCCCTCCTCTCCGCCTTCCTCTCCCGCCCCTTCTCCCCAACCTACCACCCGACCATCAAGCCCCGCACCGCGGTCAACAGCGTCGAGCTGCCCGGCGGCAAGCAGTGCACGCTCATCCTCGAGGAGCTCGGCGAGCTGGAACCCGCCATCCTGGAGAACGCGGCCAAGCTCGCGGCGTGCGACATCCTGGTCTACGCCTACGACTCCTCGGACCCGGACTCCTTCTCGCATATCCTGTCGCTGCGCAGCGCGTACACCCACCTCTACGAGCTGCCGGCCCTGTACGTGGCGCTCAAGGCGGACAACGATAAGACGACGCAGCGGAGCGAGGTCCAGCCTGAGGAGTACACCGCTGCGCAGGGCATGCCGAAGCCGTTGCATGTGAGTGTCACGTGGGGCAGTGTGGGCGAGCTGTTTGTGCAGATTGCGGAGGCGGCGATGTGGCCTGCGGGTGCGTATCCGAGGGGGGAGGAGGAAGAGGTGGATCGGACGAATTTGTGGATCGCGCTGGGGGCGGTGGTGGCAGCTGGGGCGGCTTTTGTAGGGATATGGAGAAGGTTGAAATATTGAGCGCAGTTCGTCTAGTGATACCCTTTGGGAACCTTTTGGTTTCGTCAGTACTATACGTTATATGGCCGTAGCAGGCCCCACCAACGCATCTTTCATGTCTGAGTAGAGATACATTTATTCAAGCCTGTGAGAGTAAGACTGCCAATACCATGAGTCGTGCAATTGAACTGATTCTCTGACTTGCTATATGGGTATCTCCCAAGCTTCCTTCAAACGCCAATTAGCCGTCCGCCTCACCACGAATCACTATCCCATCGTCGACTGCTTAATTGGAAGCCAGAGTCCACCGATCAGACGACAAGGCATCACTGGCCCGAAGCTAGAAGTACCCCTCAGGCATCTTGAAGCTGCGCAAGTCCCCCAGCAGCACCTCTGCCATGCCCTCTGCGCGCCACACCAAGATCTGCTGCTTGCTGGTTGGCTTGCCTTCTCCTACCTTCCCTTCCTCGCCATCATCATCAGCTCCATCCTCAGAATCTCCGCCGATCTCTTCCCCAGTAACCGCCTTGCCATCGCCGTTACCCTCCTCGGAGCTCTCAGAAGCTTCCTCGTCGGCTCTCTCCTTTCCCTTCCCTTTCCCCTTTCCCTTACCGTTCTCACTCACACTGGCTTTGTCTTGCTTCACAGCCTCCAGCGGCAGCATGGCGGCGATCAGTAGACGTTCTTTGATGTCATGTACTGCCACGACGACATCATCTACGATCGCGATCATGGCGCGCAGCCCAGCTTCCTTTTCATCGAACGGAATGATCTTCACGGTCTTGCAGAATTTATCAGCAGCCGCATGCAGACTTGGATCATTCTTCGTGATAGCTTGATTGTGGATACGCCACGCACCGCCGGCCATGGCGGCCACGGTGCGGCCATGCTGGATAGGCGTGTTGTCGGAGTAGCCAAGTAGATTGCCATAGACGGTGAATAGACTGGAGCTACCATCAGCCAATTACATTCACTCGTGTTCTAGGAAGGCTTGACTTACAGCCAGTCCGTGGTGTTCTCGTCCACGTTCTCAGAAAGCAGGGCGCTGATGGCTTTGGCGTTAATCATCTTGCAGACGTGACCTAGAATCCCTCCGAACGCGCGACGGGGTGGTGAGGAGGTTGTTGAGACGCCGTAGACACTGCGTTGGTGTTCGAGCAGTGCTTCAATCTCTGGGGTAAGGCCCGAGCCACCTTGAGGCTCTTTTGGTGTCGGAGTTAGATCGCGCTTGCTCCGAGATACTTTCTTGTTGCTCTGGATCTTGAGACCTCGGGATCTCTCCGCTTGGTTTGAGCTAGTGCTGCTGTTTGCTTTGGCGTTCAAGGATGCGCGCTCTAGACGTTGTTCGATGGAGGGAATATTTGGCGGCGATGCTCGCACAGCCTTTGCAAGGTGGCTAGAGGGCGTTGCAGGGCTCAGGGTAGGGCGTCCGATTTTGATTTCTAGGGAAGATGAACGGTTCTCATGGACCTTGCGGCGATAGTCACGGATGAGCTCGTCTAAGTGGCTTGGTGACGGTGAGTTCTCTTCGGATGCATCCGCAGATGTTGAGGGGGACGCTTCGGCAACAGAATGAGGTTCAGCAGTAGCAGTGGTCGGTGATTGTTCAGCAACAGGGGTTTCTATGACGCTTTTGGGGCTTCCCCAGTCAGACTTCATGATTGAGGCAGTATCAGTATCCAGCGTAAATGTAGAGATCAGCTAGTGACTTACGTCTGTCTCGATCGGACTACCGAAACTGTGCTCGTAGAAGAAGGCTGGCGAACCGTGTTGCTCCAACAGATCCCACTGAGCCCTGTGATAGCGCAACTTTGGTTGGTTAGTCATCTTACTTCACGGTGAAGAGGAATTTGGGCATGTCGGTAGTTGCAGACGAAAGATCGAAATTCCGCTGTGCAGTGGAAAGATATCTGCAAGAGGTGGTGTCTCTAGACGGAAGCTTGATGCTCTGCTGTAAACGGGTTGAAGGAAATAATTGTTGCAGCTGAAGCTCATTGATCGGCTGTTAACTGGAAAGTTGAATAGAAGATGAGGAAAATACAGTCAACTGCTTGACATACTGCTGTGTAATAGAGATTGGGTTCAAAAGGTTGACCATTGCAGATGAAAGCACGATGCTCACTTTCGATGTCTACTCAGGAGCTCATGCTGGCCCTCACCAGAATGTGATATGTTGCAACGGGCTTCACGCTTCACGCTTCGATGATGCTGTTACGCCGAGATTTAACCGCCGTCTAAGAAGGGACGGGTGTTGCAGTGATTCTTGAGTGCTGATTCAAATAACCAAGTAAATTACAGATGACGCTGAAATGGTAAAAGCGAGAGTGCTTGATTATAACAGATGGGATACCTTGTGATTACTTATCAGGATATATAGTACAGGAAAATTATTGATCACAACGGGTGCTTGTATATTGAAGCTATGATGATGGTTGAGAGACTTTTATATGTCCCAGGGCATCCATCTGCATTAGCCAATCAACAAGCCTGCAGCTTCCCCGGATCTTAAATCTGCCAAGCAACCTTAATATGGGCCGTCTTGCTCGTACGTCATTCCGCCGTCTCCATGTCGATTGCGATTTGATCTCGCACCATTGTCTGTCTTCTATGCTTGTATTCAGATCTTCAAGTCGCCGGGCTGTTATCTCAATCAAGACCAAGACCATATCCCCAATCCCAAGTGGGCATACCATCAAGTCGAATGAGCTGTACCCTGAGCGACTGACTATCACTAGGGCCCCGCAAACACGCCACCATGGCGACAGATACGTCGAAATACAAATTCAATCGTAAGGAGATAAAAGAGCAATATCGGCAATTGTATGCTTCTCTGACGTCCGCAAGACTCAATGTTACGGGTCAAAGACCCTAAAGAATCTGGTATAGCCCTGCTAGCTATGCTGTAGAAGCTTTCAAATGACAGCCGTTCAAGTAAAATACTATGAGTTCCTCGGCATGAAGCAAATCCGGAAACTCGAGTTCCCCGAAAACAAATTCGATCTCTACTTCCTCGCCTACGACTCCCCCAAAAGCGCCTCCTCCGGAAACCACTGGTCGGATCGCGAAGGCGTAGTCGAACTCACACACAACTATGGCAGCGAGAACGATCCCAATTTCAAGGTCGCCAATGGCAACTCCGAGCCAGGCAAGGGCTTTGGACACCTCTGCGTCAGCGTCGATAACATCCAGGCCGCGTGCCAGAGACTGGAGGACGCAGGATACAAATTCCAGAAGAAGCTGACGGATGGCCGTATGCGGTCGATTGCCTTTGTCTTGGATCCTGATAGCTATTGGGTCGAGATCATTGGACAGAATCCGGTTGAGCAGACTGAGGGGATCGAGGACACTGATACAGGAGGTTACCGGATGGTGAGCTGAGAGTCATGCCGTGGGCAACTTGTAATAACTGACCTTACTCCTGTAGAATCATACCATGATCCGCGTGAAAAACCACGAAGCCTCCCTGAAGTTCTACCAAGAAATCATGGGTACGTCTCCGCCTCCGAACTCTCTCCTCTCGCACGACTTCTAAACCATAATACAGGCATGACCCTGGTGCGAACCTCCGAGAACACCTCCGCGGGCTTCAACCTCTACTTCCTCGGCTACGGCTCCCCACTGAACAACACCGCCCACCGCGAAGGCCTGCTCGAGCTAACCTGGAACTACGGCACCGAGAAAGATGCAAACTTCAAATACCACAATGGCAACGACGAGCCCCAGGGGTTCGGACACATCGCAATCTCGGTGGACGATCTGAACAAGGCGTGCGAGCGGTTTGAGGCGAAAGGCGTGAGTTGGAAGAAGAGGTTGACGGACGGGCGGATGAAGAATGTGGCTTTTGTGCTGGACCCGGATGGGTATTGGATCGAGGTAAGAGAGTTTTTCTGCTGAATCTGTTTGCCATGGTGACTCATATTGTGTTCTAGGTGATTCAGAATGAGAAGTTGAAGCCGACGAGTAACTGGTAGAAAACTTACGGTATATGCCCCGCGAACGACTATGGGAACGGACATGTATAACATGAGAACCATCTCCGCATTCTTGGATTGCTTGAGAGCTCAATGTTGAATATGAAACTGTCGTCGATATAAGCACTTCTCTCTCCACTCCTTTGTCGTCCATACACGGCATTGCTTGATGGGAGCACAATGACCAGACTGCAACTCATGAACAAAAAAGTCTTTACCGAGTTGTGAGCGGCCGCCTTGGGTGGCTTGGCAATCAGCAATCCGTAGAAGCGTTGATCAGGTTGGCCATGCCTTGCATTGTATCGAGGACGTTTGGCATCTCCCTCGAAATCCTTTGTTGCTAAGGATGAGACGTGCCGAAGGGATCGATCGCTACTAAGCGGAAGACAGCATGTACTCGCGCGGTGAAGTACTCGCCTCAAATTCCCAAATGTAAATTCCAATAGACCCCTATCCAAACTATGTACTCCAACGCGAGCTCTCAGAAGTGTAACATCAAGTGATGCACACTCCCCCGTCTCCACCTCCCCGCCTCAGTAACTCATCGCGCCCTCGAACAGCCCCCTCAACTGCTCCCTCTCCTCCCCCACCTCCTCCGCCAACCCGGGCGCCAACATCAGCACCCTCCTCTGCGGCAGCGTCCCCTCCACCAAGCCCTCCACATCCCCCGCTGCAAACCCCATCTCCCTCAACCCCCTCGGCTGATCCCCCAGCCTGACCAAGAAATCCGCCACCGCCTCGCCCAGCACCTCGCCCGCGCTCTCCCTCTTCACACCGCTGACATCCACACCGAACGCTTCCGCCGCCGCCAGATGTCGCTCCGGGTTGCTCGCGCCCGTGAACTTGAACACGCTGGGGGCGGTGACGGCGACGGAGACGCCGTGCGGGATGATGGGGCCGTCGACGTTGTAGCCCGGGTGCCGGTAGCCGGGGTTCTGCCCGCTGATGGGGTAGCTCATGCCGTGGCAGAGATGCACGCCGGCGTTGCCGAAGCCGACGCCGGCGAGGGTGGCGGCGAGCAGCATCTCGGACTGGGCTTCGTGGTCGTCTGGGTCCTGGGCCGCGCGCGGGAGGTACTTGATCGTGCTGCGGAGGGCCTGGAGGGAGAAGATGTCGGAGATGGGGTTGGCGCCCTGGTAGGCGGGCCGGTTGATGGGGTTGGTGGGGCGGGGGGTGCGCATGTGGTAGGGGATGGCGGTCCAGCTTTCGAGGGAGTGGCAGAGGACGTCGAGGCCGGACGAGGCGTGCACGGCGGCGGGCATGGTGCGGGTGTTGAGGGGGTCGCAGATCCCGAGGGTGGGTTTCAGGGCGCGGTGGGCGATGCCGGTTTTTGCTTTTTTGGCGACGAGGTCGAAGATGGCGGTGCCGGTGGTTTCGGAGCCGGTGCCGGCGGTGGTGGGGATGGCGATGAGAGGGGAGAGGGGTTTGTCGATGGGAAGGCCTTTGCCGAGGGGGGCATTGACGAAGTCGAGGAAGTCGGCGGCGGGAAAGTTGGTGTAAAGGTTCATGAGTTTGGCGGTGTCGATTACCTGGAGGTTTTCAGCGGACTGAAGCCGTTGAGCATAGAGTGAGACGATGAGCATACGCTACCACCACCGACCGCTAGGAATGCGTCGGGTCCGTAGGCTTTCGAAAACTCGATCGCTTCCTTTATGCTAAGGAAAATCTTAGCACGTTGCCACTGGGAAGGACGCCGAGTATTGCATTGCAAGCCTTACGAGCTGTCCTTTGGCTCTACCCTTGCATCCTGATACACGGTGAACTCCACCTGCTCTCTGGATAGGCCCTCAACAACTTGCTTCATAGCGTCCAGCTTCGCCACATTCCCGTCTGTCACCACACAAACCCTCTTCGCTCCCATGTTTTTGAAGTCCATGCCCACCTCTTTCGTGCATCCTGGCCCGAACCGAATACTCGATGCGGCCATCTCAAAAGCATATTCTCTCTTGTGACTCGAGTCGACAGGCGTGGCGAATGAGCGTTTGGCATGGTTCAGCAGTGACGGTGTGGGATGATGATGATCAGGCGATGCATGACAGGGACAAGTTGGAGGATGTGTGTATTGTATAGCTCGTAGGAGATTGTATGATTTCGCAGCGGCGTTCTTCGCAACGCGGACGGTGAGAGGCATTATGAGATCCGAAGGTCACGAAACATGGAGAGTTCTGCAAAGTATATACGAGTTTTCACAATCTACACTGCAGCAAAAGTTTGACCAAAATACAAGTACCGTAAAGCAAAGGGAGGCAACAGTGCGAGTACCGCACGTATACCGTACCGACTGCGGAGGAGTATTTTGCAGCTACCCCACATTGCTTCTCCACGACCCCGGATTGCAGACCACGCTTGATGACGTCTAGCGGTGTTTGGGGGAAGCTAGAGTGAGGAAACATCCGACGTTTTCGTAGTACCAGGTACAGAGCATATAATTACGACAAAGTGGCCATAGGTGTAGATGAATGAAATTTGAGAGATCGGGCTGGCAAACCTCGGTTTTTTCTCGAACAGTAGTGTCTAGTACATCAGACAACCCACTTTTGATCCCCGGTCTAATCTTGCCATTTTTGACCCTTTGCGACGTGAGCTCTTGAAGCACAACGTCCAGATATAAGATAGGCACACGAGCTCTGGAGCGAAGTGACAACTTCAGTCCATCCTCCCGCTATTCCCCCTGTTCTGTACAACGTCTAGGATAATGTCCTTAGCGTGCTCCACCCCGTTTCTGCTGCCCACAATCTCAATCGGCTCTCCTTTTGTCTGAGTCTTTGGCACGGTGATCTTGCATCCGGTCTGTTTGCGGATGGTCTTGATTTGATTGCCTCCGGCTCCAATGACAAAGCGATGTGTCCTCGGGTCGGGTAAGATGAGATAACCGGTAGCGGTAGTGCCAGGTGTCTGCCTCTGCGCTTGCTCCATAGCTTTTTCCAACGCCGCACGTGCTCTCTCGACATTCTCTGGAGAGCCGCGGAGGACCCAAGGGATATCACCTTCTTCGGATTGGCCTTCGTCGTGATCAACCACATCCCATACGTGGTTGTCCAGCGCATCCGGATCATCGGTGATCAACGGGAGAGCAGCGCCATTGGCTTTTGGCTTTACAGTAGCTGCAGGCTTCGCTGGTAGCGGTTGACCAGCATGATCGATGTTGACATTGTAGTCGTTGTGTAGCCGGCGGAAGAACCGGCCATTGTCCGAGATAGCATGGTGGCTCCGCCGAGGCACCTGCACCGTCTCGCCCTCCTGATCTTTGACCAGTTCAAGTATGTGAGCCGTGGCCTTTGCAACGTCTTCAGCTTGCCCAGCAACTTTGATCTGAGAACGGGCGGGCCCTTGCTGCGTGGCTCTGGGAATGTCAATGCTGACTCTGAATTTCGATTCCAAACTTCTCCGCGTCTCGCCACCACGGCCGATTAACAGTCGATGCTTGTCGGGCGCGACTTCAATTAGCTCCGTCATCTGGTTGTTCCTCTCTGCGACAAAAGCTTCAATTGAAGCGACAATTCTGCCAATAACAGTCTTGTTGCCTTCAAGTCGAATTACCGTATCGTCCGTATCCTGTCTGGGAAAGCGAACCGTTCGAGCGAGATCACGTCGATCATCAGAGCCACCTGCTTCAACAACGATATTGCGGATGTTGGAGCCTTCAATAAGAATTAGTGATGATGGCAAAGGTATTTCACGTATTGGTAAACTCACCGCCACTGCCAATCAAGGCTTTGTGGTATTTCTTGTCGATATCGATGGCTCTCGTAACACTTTCGTCAAAGACCTTTACCCTCTGCTCCAGTAATCTCTTCGCATCATCGACTTGCTTCTTAGTGCCTTTCACATGGACCTGGACACGGCCTGCGGCATCAGCACTGTCGCGTGTTCCCGGTACATCGATCTGAGCGCCAGTTTCAAGTCGAACTTTTTCCACTTCTCGTCCACCCTGACCGATAAGGGACGGCAATTGATTCTGCGCAACAGACACAGTCGCAGTGTGAGAGTTGTCGATTGTCCATTGCAGTAAAGTAAGGAGCTCATCCCTAGCCTCATCTGCACCTTTCCGAGGTCCCCGAACGATGACTTCGTCAGGCGCCTGATTAGACCTGTTATTCCTGGCACCCAGATCGCTCGAAGCGTCCACATTTGGGCGATCATCGTTCATGGTGTGAGTCGTGCGTGGAAATTGTACACGAACATTGTAACGATCCTGAAGTCGGTTTACTTGGTTTCCCTTCGCACCTATCATTTCCCGATGAAATTGTGGCTTAATTTTGAGTATGTGCGTGGTCTCATCTTCAAGCTTCTTGCCTAGAGCAATTATTCGGGTTTTCGCGAGCTCAGATTTCGCTTTGGGTCCTTTGATCTCTACTTTCCCGTCGCTGACTTGGATATCAACGTCAAATTCTTCTCGAAGTTTGTTGATGTTCTCGCCTCTCCTACCAACAAGGTAATTCGCGTACCTCTGGGGAAAGTCGAAAGTCGTTGTGTGACCTCGTTCTAATTCATCCTGTTTTTCCGCTTCGACGAAGGCAAGGATCCTTTCCTTTAGGTCGTCGAGAGCATCCCGGGGGCCACGTATCCGCGCTTCATGCTCGGGTATTGACGTAGCGAAGGGTGTGTCGGAAAGTGACAGACCACCATTGACAACCCCTGACCGCCCATGATTCGCACCGAAATGAAGTTGTGCCGGTATCACGGACGGCGCCCCCTGTTGTTCCCGTTCGACAAATTTCCGCACTTTACCTTGGAACCTGAAACAATTTGTGTCAGTAAGGCTCAGCGCTGTCCCACTATCTTCCGCTTCCTACAGTCGGGTTGTAGATAACATACCTTGAAGGCACCTCGAAACTCCGCGAGTCAATTTCCTGCTGGCCTTGAAGAAGTTCTAATATGTGCTGCTGCGCTTGTTGCAGACCCCTTTCGAAATCGGCTATCTCCGCAGGTGTCGGCTTCTGCCTCGGAACTTGACGGTCTGTCGCTCCCTCGGGAGGGCCTTCGAAGATCAACACCACACCTGGCTCCTCGAGGGTTTCTTCTGGCAGAAGAAGGTGAACGCCGTATTCGTCGCGTACTCGTTGGGCGGCCTGTCTTTCAATGTGCTGGTGAAAAAAGGGATCAACACTGACATGCCGTATCCGCGAGGGGGGATAGGCATTGATGATGTTCAATATATCGGACCGTGCTCGCAGCGCGCTCTTCCCATCCCTAGAGAAGACCTCTATCGAACCGTCCTTGGCAATGATGCGAGCGTCATATTGTTTTTCAAGCTGTCTCATCGCTTCACGCTGTTGAAGATGTTGGACAAGTGCCTTAGCATGAGCCCGAGAGCCCGAAGGGGCGTTCGCATGTTGGCGAGCTACATCGACGCTGCTCATTTGCATACTGCTAGCAAGCTCCATGACCTTCTCTACGCCAAGGTTTATCTTATCATATGGTCCTGTCACCACGAGCATTTCTGTATCGTCAGATTCAGGTGGTAGGATAACAGCGCAGCCGGTCTCTTCCATCAACTCATGCAACGACTCAGGTCCATCGCCAAGTATGAATTGATGCCGTCCTCGGTCAATGGCAATGTGTTCTAACGTGATCCGGCGACGAAGCTCTTCGACCTGGCGCTGGATTTCTACGCGTACTTGCTGGGCTGCAAGTCTATCGCCAGAGACTCTGATATGGCTATCAGGATGAGCAACAAATTGAGGCAGATCGCCTGGATTTGGAACCTGCGGCGGCGGTTGATGCGACCAGCTCTGATAGGGAGGAATGTGTACCTTGACTTGCCGACCGTCTTCGAATGCATCAGCACCAGCATTGCGCGGTCCGGCAAGGTATGGGTAGAACTCCGCGGGTATGTCCCGTAGTCTCAAATTCACAGTCGAGGTACGCTCATTCACGATTGCTTCAACCTCTTGCCTTGCCATATACGCTGCAACAGGATCGCCTTCAATGGTCACCACAGTTAAGGTGTCATCGTCCTCCCCATTGAGGATAGATGAGTCGTCAGCCTTGGAGACCTGTATGCGGGCCCCTGTTCGTTCCGATATACCTTTGATGACAGAGCCCTGTTTACCTATGATGTACGGCCGGACACTCATTGGTACCTCTATTGTGGTGGTTTGCTGTATAATTCTAAGTCATTCTTCCAATTACGGTAAAGGGCAGATTTTACCTTGGAACCAATCTCCTTGGCAACGTCCTTCAGTGCCTGTCGAGTAGCCTCCAATGGCCCTACTCCCTCAAAGACCAGGCCATTGTTAGGACCTGGTCGCATAGTGACGGTTGCTTTGGACCGTTTGTTAATGCCTTGCAAGATGTCCTTTATGGGCTTCTTCAGACGGTCTTTCGAAAGCAACTCGGAGGGAGCAAATTCGATCTTTTCACTGTGCTTTCCTGGGAGCGCCAGGTTCTGGGGTGTTCCGTGGGAGCGTGGTCTTATCGATGCATTGGCCGAGGCAGGAGTGAGAATGCCTGGGGCCGGTGTAGAGGCCCTAGATGAGCTGGTGCTGGAAGATATTGGCCCTCGCCCTTTGACGCCGTTTGAGGAAGGTTGTTTCATAGAGACTGGCTTCGACGCTCCCCATGCCATCGCAGCAGGTGCCGGGGCCTTGGCTTTTGACCCGGCACCAAGGGCTGGAAAAACCTCCTCAGATGTGGTATCCAGGACAGGCTGGAAATTTGACTTTCCACTTGGAGCAGCTAACTCGGGTTCCTCTCGTGCTATTTGTTTCCCAGCTGCCTTTTCTGACACGGGTTCGCTATTAGATAAGGCTGGTGGCGTTGGAGCGTCTGCAGAAGCAATGTGCATTGACGGTGGGGGATGTGCAAGATCTTCTTCATCAATAACATCTTCGATGGTAGCTCGATGGGCTGCATCGGCATCGTGTTTCTCCTGAAGCTTCTGCGCCGGAGTCGGACTCCCATCGTCCGTGGGACTCCCTCCATTCATACTAGACTCGCTGGCCATGCTGAGTCTTCAACCTATCCCTTGGCTTGAAGAAGCTTGATCAATTTGTGTAAAAGGTAATGCTCCGAAAGGACCGGGTACTTCGAATGCTATAGGCTGTTACAGAAGGCCAGCGGAAGATGAGGCAGTATGGGATCAGTGAGACGGCTCTGCTAGCTGACAGCAGGTTTAGAGGGTCGTGAATCGGTAGTCCTTGTCTCTGAGAACTGGAGCATGTAAACTGTCAGAGCATCTTGGGGACCGACGAGCAAGAGATTTGCTCAATAAATGTAGCACAGAAACGATAGGTGAAGCGGAGGCGAGTACCCACGAATCTGGAGAGGAGAGATGGGAGAGAATGAGGATTATGCTAGGCAAGTAAAAATAGTAGTACGCCCATGGTGGAGCTTTGCGGTCAAAGTCGTGGTTTGGAGATCGAAAGATCAAGAAACTCCCTCGGCAAAAAGCCATCTCTGCCAAGCAATCTTGGCAGTACCTGAATCTGACAGAACAGAGAGGAAACCCATCAATGCAGCCAATTGCTTGAATTCTGGCTCTCGGAAGACTGTCGATGTCATCTGTTTCTTACATTGCAATCAAAGCGGACCAACTTATAACGTACAGGGGGGAATCCTCCATAGGTCATTCTTGCCTAATCCACGGCATTAAAGGCGCGTTACTCAGGGTTTGATGTGGTGAGTAGTCGATGAAAAATGATATCTAGTCCTAAAAAGACCGCTTCTTATAAATTCCACCTGAGAATAAGCGTCTGAATACCTTGTGGCCTGGTAAAGTACATAAATCAAAGTAAGTGATGTAGGGTTCCGTAGCGGATATATGAACACATTACTCCAGCCATGTTAAGCGCAATACTTGATCCATGCATGAGAATCTGTAGCACCGGCAGGCCGAGTAAGGGAAGGGGGACCTGACCCTGTTTTCTTTGTGTGCTGTCTATCCTCCATCCCCATTTACCATGCAGACGTTTGTCGCCTACGTTATGAGATGGCAAAGTACTCTCAAGTAGCTCAGTGCAATGGTACAGCTCGGTAGCAATGAAGGATCAGGCTTAGAAGGGCTCGCCTACTGTATCTCTATGAGCGAGGAGGGAATTGATGGCCCGAGGAGGTGATCTCGGGCAACCCTGGCATGAAGCCGGTCGCCGTATCTAAAGGACGGGCGTGAGATCTGCAACCGGTCGCTCGAGTACTTTAGCTGATGGTGCTGCGCCCATTAATTGAACATATTTCGCGATCATATTGACTATCCATTTCCATGTACTTGTCCTGTCAAAACTACCTTACTTGTCATATTGAGGATCCCTGTAGGCTGTGGAGGCCGTGCGGAAGGATAAGTCCTGCGCCCGTCCCCAACCAATAAACACCAACGTAGAGAAACCACCCCTGCGGGCTGCCAGGCAAACGAGTTAGCGCCTACTTTAGGAGAAAGTGGGATCAGATGGACGACGAGATTCCATCCAAACCGCGACGCTTGACAAAACAACCTCCGCCGAATGCATCGTTCAACATCAGCATGAGTGCTAACATCGCGACGCAATTGCGAAGAGACCCATCTGCGCCTCACTCCCCTTCAAGCGAAAATACTCGGAGCAATCGCGACCACCACAACCACCAACGCACTCGTTCCTCACACGCCTCTTCCAATTCCTCTTCCGATCGCTCTCCGAGTCTGGTAACATCCAAATTCAGTCCGCAGGCTCAGTCTGAACCCTACAACCATCCGTATCGCTACTCGGCGCGCCAGTCCTTGAATGGAAAGAGCTCGGACGAACTTGTCAGTGGGACTGTAGATGCGACCGGTGGTCTTAGTACAATCGATTCTACCAAAGCTAGCGGATACCAGAACTCTCTGCGACGACCAGCACCACCCCCCTTCTCGAGGACAAGTCCAGACCTGCGCATGATGAGCCCTAATCTTCGACAGTCAGCGAGCTTCTCGGTGGATGATCGTTCGAGAGAGCTCACTCCAACTCGCTCGGAAACCAGTTCGTCGTCAAAGAGATACTCTGACGAGGCGAGGAATTCGGCACCATGGAAGAAAAAGGGCGGCTTCTCAACCTTTATGAACAGTGTGTTGGGCTCCCCGCGCGGCGTCAAGATATCCGCCCCCGAGAACCCTGTACATGTCACCCACGTGGGATTCGATAACGAGACCGGTCAATTTACGGTGGGTGTAGCTTACTTTTGCTTGTCATTCTCACTTTCTTCTTTAGCACTCTTACCATATGCTTGAGGCTGACGGACTAAGGGTCTTCCAAAGGAATGGCAACGGATGCTCCAGGCGAGTGGAATCACTCAAAAGGAACAACAACAAAACCCGGAGACAATCGTCAACATCATGACTATCTACAAGGGCATGGCAGAGGGTAGGGGCGAAGACGAAGTCTGGCATAAATTTGACGGGGCACGAGCGGAGGAACCATCGCCCTCAGGCCTCAGTCTGCTCATGCCGAACAACTCAACCGCGCAAATCCAGTCTTCGGCCACCATGAGTAGTCCGCCAGTAAGCCCGCGCTTCCCAAAGACGCACCACGAAGGGAGCTTTGAAAACCCCCGTGCTCCTCCGCCTATTCCTCGGACCATTCCGGGCATGAGCGCTACGGTGAATGGCCCTCCCCCAAATCAGCCTGTCTTGATACCAGGACGTCCTGCACCGCGGCCCCCAGGCTCGTCACCTCCAACTAATTTCGCACCTGCGCGTGTAGCCCCTCATGCGCCAAACCTGCCCCGAGAAGCATCCATTGCTCCGGGTAAGCCCAGCCAAGAACTTTCTAGCAGAAACCGATCGCAGTCCACTGCCACCGATGACGTGACACGTGATCAAGGTCTCCAGCGGAGTGGTTCCACACAGCAGACCAACGGTCTCACAAGACAGCCATCACGGAACGTTCCCGGTGCTATTGGGAGCCCGGTTCAGTATCAGCAACAGCAGGAGTCTGCTATGGTTGCTGTCCAACAAGCTATTTCGGGTAAGCAACTAGACCGAAGTCGAAGTCAGCGCCAGGCGCCTTCCCCACAGACGTCTCCTATCCCTCCTCAACAGCAGTTTGGCCAGTCTCCGGATCCACAGAATGTTCCAGCACCCAATCAACAGGCTCGCACAGGCCCTCCACCAAGACGGCCACCCAAGCACAGATCGACCGGCATTGACATCGTTGCGCGGCTGAACGCCATCTGTAGCGAGGGGGACCCTATGCAGAAATACAAAAATCTGAACAAAATAGGCCAGGGTGCATCGGGTGGAGTGTATACTGCTCACGAAGTTGGTACTAATCGATGCGTGGCCATTAAGCAAATGAATCTCGAGCAACAACCGAAGAAGGAGCTCATCATCAATGAGATTCTCGTCATGAAAGACAGCAAGCACAAAAACATTGTGAATTTCATGGATAGCTTTCTACGACAAGGGGACCTATGGGTGGTGATGGAGTATATGGAAGGAGGAAGCTTGACCGACGTTGTCACCTTCAACATGATGAGCGAAGGACAGATCGCCGCTGTATGCAGAGAGGTACGTTTGCCAGTGCTTCCCTTTCTACTTTTCTGCTCTCAAGCATCCTTTCTGATTGCAATCTAGACATTGAATGGACTTCAACATCTGCATTCAAAGGGCGTCATACACCGTGATATCAAATCCGACAATATCCTGCTTGCCCTGGATGGCAACATCAAACTTAGTATGTTATTGTCCGAAAGTTGATCGGCTAGCGTTCTAACACAGAGTAGCCGATTTCGGTTTCTGCGCCCAAATCAACGAGTCCCAGAACAAAAGGACTACCATGGTAGGTACACCGTACTGGATGGCACCAGAGGTCGTTACTCGGAAAGAGTACGGTCGGAAAGTCGACATATGGAGTCTTGGCATTATGGCGATCGAGATGATAGAGGGCGAGCCGCCTTATCTGACCGAATCACCACTCCGAGCATTATACCTGATCGCAACCAATGGAACTCCAAAAATCAAGGATGACCATGACTTGTCCGCTGTTTTCAAGGATTTCCTGAATTTCGCTCTCAAGGTTGATCCTGAGAAGCGTGCCTCCGCACATGACCTCCTTAAGGTTTGTCGACCCCGTACGCTTTTCTTACGCTGCTGACAAGGCCCTAGCATGATTTCATGCAGTCGGCAGAGCCGCTGATCAACCTGGCTCCGTTAGTGAAGTCAGCTCGCGCAAGTCGCGCTCAGGAAAGAGCCCAAAGAGGTGGCCCGTAAGTGTCGCCAATGGCCAAGTCGCCTGGTACGCCTGGACGCGGTTTGTTGCGAACCAGCTTACTGCTACGAAGATTGTACCTGTGAGGCTCATCAGCGTTGTCTCATACTGACCGCAGACGCCTCATCGGACCCTTCTTCCGATTCCGACCATTCTCCTGATGAGCCAAAAGTTACGATCAACATTTGACAACAATCATCTAAGCTCGACATTGCCTGTGGGGTAGGTTGTCTCATGCGTTTGCCACCCCATCTTCGATATGGGGCACAAACAGAATCGCCGTGCTTTCTTTTGCACATGTACCAACCATTCGTCACGAACCATCAAGTATTATAAGGCGCCCTCACACGACACCGTTCCGATTGCTAATGTATACGATCACAGCGGCCATTGAAAACCTAAGGTAAAAGGCTGCCTTGCTGGGAGTGTTGATAGATGAGAATATCTGTTTCGTTAGGCTAACCTCAGCAATGTTAGCCAATGCACAAGCTCGAACATGAAATTCGAATCTCTACTGCTCGCATCTGTGTGGTTCATCTTTGAATGAATGCTTCCAATGACTAAGTATGCGATGATAATAGTTAACTTCACCTGAATGCAATGACGCCTCACTGCCTGAGCTAAGCCACACCCATCTCCGCGCTAGTAGCATCGTGATGGACCTTTGCTAGGCTCCTAAGATTCTGCTTCAAGCACCTACCTCGAATTTGCACTCATAACATAAGAGTATTGTTGAATCGCTGAAGGAACATCGCTCTAACCAATCTCATCTCACAATGTTTCGCACGCAGCAGAATGCGTTCGATGATGCCGTTGGTCAGCTCTGCTACAGTATAAGACCGACCTGAGGACCACTGGAGCTGACTTGTCGTAGCGAAAGCGACTGACGAGAACCTCACATCCGAAAACTGGGAATACATCCTGGTAGCCCTTTCCTTCGGCTTCGGCAACGATCAAGGATAGATTTGCTAAGACTATCAGGATGCCTGCGATCGGGCCAATGCCGAGGACACTGGGTAAGCTTTACGCAGTGAGTACAAAGTCGGTTTTCAAGGCTGAGTTTGATCCAGGCCCAAAGATGCAGTTACTGCAATGATCAAGCGCCTAGCGCATCGGAATGCCAATGTCCAATTATATACGCTAGAAGTAGGACAAGCCTGCGTCAGGAACGATCAAATCTGACACTCATGGCAGCTCGCGAATGCGCTTTCGCAGAACTGTGGCCAGAAGATGCATAGGGAGCTGGCGTCAAGAAGCTTCACAGATGCTTTGCTGCGGCTGGCCAATGATAGGGTACACTGGGATTAACCTGACAATCGATCGTGCAAACGCTGACAGAAGGCAGAACACCCACCAGCAAGTTAAGACGAAGATACTGGAGCGTATGGAGGAATGGACGAGGGAATTCTCGAAAGACCCCGATTTGGGAATCATGGAACAAGCGTACATGAGGCTCAAAAGTCAAAGTACTGCCAAACCAAAGGAACCTCACAAGTCGTCTTTGCTGACGGTAAATCAGATCCGAATTTACATCCACCGTCGAAGCCCACAAAGAGCCAGATTACAGATGCAGATCGACAAAAAGAGGAGGAGGAGCTCCAGATGGCTTTGGCACTATCAGTAAAGGAGAAGCCTACGGTGTCACCATCTTCGAAGAAGCCGGTTCAAACCGGACCTTCGACGACGTTAGCAGTAGGGTCATCTCAGCAGCAAATACCGACTTCGCAACCCGTGCCGTCAGGAACAACAGCAGCCACAGTATCCCGTGTCCGAGCGCTCTTTGACTTCCAACCATCCGAACCGGGGGAGCTTCAATTTCGCAAAGGAGACATTATTGCTGTGCTAGAATCTGTATACAAAGATTGGTGGAAAGGCTCATTGAGGGGACAGACCGGAATTTTTCCCTTGAATTATGTGGAGAAATTGGCGGATCCTACGCAGGATGAGCTGCAGCAAGATGCTCGAATGGAGGCAGAGGTGTTCGCGGAAATAAAGAATGTTGAGAAGCTCTTGACACTGCTCAGCACGAGCAGCTCGGAACTGAACGTTCGGGATAATGAGGAGATTACAACATTATACCACCAGACGCTTGCCATACGACCAAAGCTTATCGAGCTGATAGGGAAGTATTCGCAGAAGAAGGGTAAGCAAAGACTTATAGAATGTGCCATGGAAACCTATGCTTATCCATTATTCAAGACGACTTCACCCAGCTGAATGAGAAATTTATCAAAGCCCGAAGGGATTATGAGTCCCTTCTGGAGGCGTCGATGTCTCATAGCCGTCCTCAGCAGCAACATGGCTACAATTCCGCAGGCTATCCTCCACAAGGTCCACCTCCTCCGCAAGGCCCAGCCAGATTTTACACTTCTGGTCCGCAGGGTGAGTCCTATAATCTTTATCTGTCAAAACCTCGCTGAACATGTCAAGGTTCTCACACACCACAACCCCAAAATGCACCCCAGAACGGCGCTCAACCATTCAATTACACCTCACAACCAAGCCCCTCACAGCAAACCCAACATGCCCCCTACCCTCGCACAAGCCTCCCGCCAAACGCCCAACCACCCCCTTCATCAGACCCCTACGCCCATCGCCCGCAATCAACCTACGACCACCCCCAAGAACTCTCCTCCTTCGCCAGCCCCACCAACCCCCCTCAACCCTATCCTCCCCATCTGCAACAGCAGCAAAAAGATAATTACCCTCCCTCCGCCTACTCCGCGGACGAACCTCCAACACAAAACCCACAACCACAACAGCACCAACAACCCTACCAGATGAGCGCACCATCCTACAGCCAGCCACCGCCAAACCAGCAACAGCCGGCCTACAGCCAAGCTCCAAGCCAACCCCCGCCACAGGCACCGAGTCAAAGCCCAGGTCCGCAGAGTCCATATCCCATGCTGAACTCAGGACCTCCGAGTGGCGGCTATCAGGCGTACGCACCGCCGGCGCAGCCAAAGCAGCAACCGCCAGGATATGCGGCTGGGAGTGGTGGAGGTGGGCCCGATGATTTCTACCGATAAAGCACTGGTGATGCTGTCACGAAGGCGGTGAGCAGGACACAAAAAGCCTGCGCGAAGTATATTTGTATGTAATGTATGCAACGAGGTCGATGTGTTATGGACATGCCGTTTCGAATCCTACATGCGCGACGAAGGGATCCGTAAGGTATTGCCTTTTGCATATCCCCACCGCCACTCAAAGGTCTCGCTTTGACATCATGCGTCATCTCGTCTTCTCCACTCGCAGAGTCTTAGCTATATCCTCAAGAGATCCCACACAATCAGCAACTCAAACCCCAAATCTTCGAGAACAAGAGACGGTTGAAGGTCTCCACTCTAGCAACAAGCAAATCTAATCCCTGCCCTTATGCCAGGCAATCGATAACATCATCCATTGCAATGCCCCTCTGCCGTTGAAACCTAGGCTCGCAAATGCCGACCACCCAGATATCAGCATCCCCCCCCCCCCCCTTATTCCTGTCGCGCCCCCCCCCCTTCACGCACCCAGATCCAACTCGCCCCGCTCCTCTCATTTCTTATCCGCCCCCTGCGCCTGCAGATACTTGTACGCCGCAAACGCCACCACTCCCCCCACCAACACCATCGCATACAACCCGACGCCCAACCCCGACGCGTCCTGTGTGCTCGTACCTGTCGATGCTGGGGCCGCTGGTTTGTTTGGTTTCGGGTCGCCTGGCTACAACGCCGGAAAGATTGAAGACGTCAGCAAAGGGGGCATGGCAGCGCAAGCAGGGGTATAGTATGAGGGAACTGGGGGAGGACGAAGAAGGAGGAGGAGGAGGAGGAGGAGGAGGAGGAGGAGGAGGAGGAGAAGCATGCGCGGGAGACTGCACCTGTCGCTTCAGATCGCCCACCAGCAGGCCCTCTAGGATCTCCCGCGCTTCATCGCTGTGGCCGACGTCTTCGAAGGCTTCGGTTGCGTCCTGGCCGCCGACGTCGAGGAGGACTTCTTCGCCGCCGCTAGCACAGTGTGTGTTCAGCGTTCAACATTCTCCAAGCAATTTCACCATCAGGGGTTGTAGGAACGAAGTGTAGTGGGCTTTTGCCCCAGGAGTCGTATGGGTTGGGGGGGAGGGAAATCGGGGACATACGGATGCTCGTCGACAAAGGTAGAGGCGTTGTAGACTTTGTCGTGGACTACGAGGTAGAGATCCTAGACGCCGAATTGGGCAAACGTCAGTAATTGAGCGTGCTTCTTCTAGGGTTCCCTTGATTTCCGGTAACGAACCCTCTTTGAGCTGTGCTCCGAAACGTCCGAGTATGTGAGTTCCTGGGTTTCTGACATGGTGGCAGTGACGGCGGAGGTCGTGGAGAAGACGTGAGGATAACAAAGACGGATACGGGCGCTTGAGACGCAGCGGGAGCAGTAAGTGAGCCGTTGAAGGGTAATTGGGAGAAGATTGCTCGGAGGTAAGCCTGAATACTTAGGTCCAGAAGACGGCCTACCTCGATTGGGAATAGCTATCAGGGCACCGTTTAGGCCAGGCACGTGATCCTGCGGATACTCACTTTCACGTTGTGTACTTTACATACAAGCTTCGACGAATTTGGGCGGGTTCGTCAAAAATGTCACACAACTGTATCACAGTCATGAGTGAAGCTTGATGCCATTAGGTGCATGGACATTCAGAGAGCAACACAACGTGCCGTAGTGCGTATCTTCGAACTATTTGAAGCCCTATCCCATTGCAAGGGGACTATCACAGCCAGACACAATGGTGCTATTATCTCCACTGACATGTAAGGTAGCTGTATGCAAAGCAAGTATTCCACCCAAATCAGACTGTTCTAATAGTCCTTTTCCTTTCCACCTCTCATGAAGATTTGTCTATTTGAGAATCGTTATGCCCGACATTTCCGGTTGAATGAGAAGATCTATTAGGATTGCGGGTCATGGGTTTAGGACAAGTGAAAAGCGCCTTGGCCTTCTTGGATGGCCGTCAATAGGCGCCTACGGAGCACATCGACGTCGCTGTAGTCCGGAAGCTTGACATAGTTGACGCATGTCATTACTGATATCAGGAAGTCGTCCGGGGTCATTCCTGAATCGCTAGGTTTACGCACGACCGTGAACATTGGTGTTAGACTCTTGAAACCTGCATGAAACCCGTAAGTGACTGATCAAAAGGAGATGGTAGGGGTACACCAACCACCAATGGGTAGCTTTGGGCTCCCTGTGACGAACTGCAGAAAGTCACGCTTCTCTGTAGCGGACAACTCGCTCATGACTTGCAACAGATTTCGCACACTCTTGCTGTCCATGTTGAAACCGTGGTCCGCTTTGATGGAGTCAAGGAGAGCTACGCAGAATGTCAGTAGATGCATGGAGAATGTTTGAGGTGAACTCACTTTCGAGGCTCCAGTCCTCCTCGACTTGACCGAAGAGCATTTCCAGCTCTTTAGGAGTAAATGCCCTCAAAGCCGTGTAGGGGAAGACCTGGGAGAAACCAGCTCGGAAGGCATCGACTTGACGTTGGATGCCACCTCCCAGGGTCATATCGATGACCTTTTCCACGTAAGTTTCCACGTTATCAATCGTCACTGGCGTTTCAGCGCCATTCTCGATCAATTCAATGGCTGAATACCCAGGTAGCGTGAAATCTAGCGACAGACCCTCGATGCGAGCGCCTTTGACCTCAATGTTCTGAATCGCAATTATCTTCCTCGCAGCTGACAAGCCGGTATTTCCTTCTACGCGCTGTTTCTCTAAAGCATATTGTTTGACTAGCTTCAAGGATCTCGCGAGGTATTCGTCGACCGTCTTGATGGCACCTAGAGATAGGGGAACAGTGTTTGGTTTGTTGCCGACGCGGAAAAAGGTCGGATTGAGAGGGACGTCGATGATCCTGGAATCGAGCATAGATCTTGCAATAAATTTACCGAGTATTTTGAAGTGATGCAGGATCTTCTTCCCGCTTTCCGTTTCTGCCTGGGCAGCGCTCATTGGAGCGGGGAACAAGCCGAGTTTGCTGAAAACGTACTTACTGCTTTCGCCGGAGTCATTTTCTCTCCAGAGTTTTAGTTCTTTCTTCGAAAACTCTTTTGATACTGTGGAGTAGAACTCTAATGTAGGTCCAAGGCCCGTACCGACCTCTTCGAAGTATTCAACTTCCAGTACGCTTGGCGATGCACCATAGAGCTCCATGACTTTGACAGCAGATTCCAGTATCCTACTCCGGGATATGCGAACCTTCTGACGCTGAAGTCTTCCAATGAAAGGTCGGTCATCGTGGCGTCGATCACGCCGAGAATCATCCGTAGGTTGTGCGTTCTGCCATCGAGTCATCGACCGTGAGTAGCCGAACGAACTGGACTGGAGGAACAAGTGTCGCGTTTCAAAGGGGAATAGGAAAGGATAAAGCCGCGGAAGATCTTCGCTCCATGGTGGGAGACATTTTGAAGCCACAATCAAAGGCTCTTCCAATTGCCGGTTGAGCTTCGCAGTAAGCTTAGTATTGACGAAGTGTGATAGTGGTTCAGCGTTGAGCTTCAAAGCCTCCTTGCTGTCATCTAGCACATCGTCTAAATTGGCATTGAGCTCGTGTAGGATATTCAGCAGACGAAGAATCTCCGAGGTAGTAGGGTGCTCGTGCAGCGAAGCTGGTAAGCTGTCATATTCCGCTTCGACAGTGGCAACTTGAGACTTCCACGAAGTTGACGGCTCTGGCGGAGGCGGACCCGACACCTTCCGGAATTTCACTGTGTGAGCAGAAGACCAGACGTTGCGCGGTGAGCTATCATTGGACTGTGGGCTATTGTAGTGCACAGCTCGATAAATCGTTGTTTCGTGGGATATTGGTTGCTCATCAATACTGAATTCAAGATGCCAGTCCTGGGGCACTGCTTGAATAGCCGCAGCGTAAGACATCGCTCGGCTTGCCAGGGAGGGAGGGATACCTGCAGCTAACAATTCCTGAGCGCGCGACGAGTGTCGCTGTTGCAGGGATGTCGTAATTTGAGAAGGCGTCGCAATGCGAGTACCATCTTCCTTGCGAGCTGTGACTTTACCAGTCGCTGCGATTTCCATATTGACCGCGCTAGGGTCCGAAACGTCTTCCTCGTCCATGCCGCCATCTAGATCGTCCACCAGCGCCTCCAGAGCACTATTCTCGTCAGCGTCATCCTCATCCGTTAGTTGCCTCTCATCGGCACATTCTAAAGGAGATTGCGCGGGCTCGGGCTCTTGAGTAGGTGTCGCTGGTGCTGCTTTCGCGTTCTGGTGCTTACGGCTTGAGCGTCGGGGCCCAGTAGTCTTGTCCTTTATCTCAGATGTGGAAGGATCGGCTTTAGCTTTCGGGGTTTTCCGCGCACTCCGAATTCCAGGAGTCGCTGTCGAGGGTGTTGAAGGAGCAGATGCAGCTCCGGTGGCTTTTCCGTTTGAATCTCCCGGTGTTGCACTTGGTTTTGGAATTCCAGCAGCTGCAGCAAACGCTGCCAAAGCACTCGAAACGCCTTCACGATCACGAGGTCTTGAGGCTTTCGGCCGGTCTGCGAGGCTGATGCGAGGTCTGAGATAATCATCCAAAGCTTTGAAGGTCGCAATCGCATGGACCGAAATCATCATGCTCTTGTAAGATTTCGGAATATCCGTATTATCGTCAGCAATGAGCTTCAAACGCAATTGCTTCGAGATCATGGAGGCTGCACTGGAGCGGCCGCTGTCTAGAGCATTGTGATGGACGGTAATAACTTCAAATTGCTCAGACCGACTGAGTACATCCTGAAGCTTGTGCACTAGCACACTGAAGGGCGTCGTAGGAATTGTTGTGCTTGAAGTTCGTGTCTTGCCTCGAGCCGGTAGACTCATGAAGACCTGCAAGAATGCGGCTCTCGCCTTCGCTTTCATGGCATCTGACGCATACAATTAACACAGTGCAAGATCGGAGTTCCTCGAAACCTACCATTGGAATTGCTGAAAACTTCAAGCACTACTTGGCCAATCTCTGAGTTGAGCAGCTCTGCACTTGTGATGCTCTCTAGCGCGTCACCCTGGAAAAATTTGGACAGTCTGGTGAACAGTCTGACGCCATTCCCAGCGCCGCCACCAAGGTAACATATTCGGATATCCTGTCCGAGGCCGCTGAGTTCTTCAAGGATTTCAGACGCTTTCTCTTTCGAATTGCGACCTTTGCTCGATCCGTGCGCGCCTAGGAATTCCTTCGCGCGCAACGTGATGCAGTCTTGGAGGGTCGACGAAAAATCAGAGGGAGAAAAATCCTGATCGTCTGATGACGAGTCGCTAGGCGTCGAAGAGACGTCCTCGTGGACACCGTGTTCATCATGTTCTTCGTTATTGTCATCCCCGTCGTGTTCGACCTCGCTGTCTGAAGCTTCATCGGCTCCCGTCTTGTCATGGCCACGCTCGGGAAGACTCCCCTTAGGACCTGGAGCCGACTTTGACTTAGGTGACTCGATATCCGAACGCGCTTTCCCATCTACTGTCTTATCCGCCACGACTTTGAGCGGCCTGTCGGCTAATTTAGTAATCTCCGCCATGACGCCCTCACGGTAGAATTGATTGTCATACACGCTCTCCATTCTCTGCAGAAGTAAGTCAGCTGCCTGCAGGGCCGGGAGTACCAAGGAAGGATGATCTTGCTGCGACAATATGGCTGCCAGGAACGATGCGTACTGCACCGTGCGCAGAGCATCTTCCAAAATTGAGACATCAAGATTGGACAACATCTTGAGTTGGGCTGTAAGTACTTTCTGTCTCACACTGAGATTGACGGTACTTGAGAAAGCACTAGTGAGCGTGGGCAGTAGTACGATAGCAAAGCGCTTGAGCTGTTCCTTACAGCCGTCCAGCAACTGTAACCTCTCACCATTTGTACGAGAGGAATGCTTCGTCCGTGCATCCCGCATGGCCAGCAAGTCTTCACCATCGAAAGCCGTAGCAAATAGACTCTCTTGGCTTGACATGCCTTCACTGTGAACTCCGGGCAGTAACTCGCAGATTACATTGAGCGTTTCGGTAATCTGCTCTCGAGGCCGATGGATCAAGGCTTGCATGATGACAACGTCATTTACCTGTGCTCCTGCGTTTTCCAGACTGCTCGGTATTGATACGCCCGTCAGTACTTGGTAGAGTGTATCAACAATGTCCATCTTGAACAAGTCTGCCGACCGTGCCGGGCTAGCGCCAGCTGTGATCGAAAGTACCCTTAGGAACTGCGTATGAATGCTGGGGCCGATGAGGTTAGTGGTTCCAGGCAGCAGTAGACGCCGGATCGCTACGAGCATTTCCGGCCGTATGAGGACTTCCAACCTCTCCGCCTGGTATTTGAAGCTCTCGACGATTCGGGACACGCACACGCACGCTTTCTCGACAACCTTCTGATCGCTATTGTTCAGGACGTCCAACAGAGTTCCCATAATGTCTTTTACAAGCTCAAATGAATCCTGCGAGATGTTCCGGCAACAATTAGCAGCAGTGTTGAGCGCTGTTCTCTGCGTAGCCGTGGGGAAAAAGTCAATCCATCTAAGACAGGCTGAGAGACCGCCGTCACGAACCACGGAGGTCGGAAACTCAACTGAGATCTTCTCTAATGTCTGCAATGGTTAGCCTCAGCCAGCGCATGTTGTCAGCAACTGTGGTAAACTTACGCTCAATACTTGCTCCGGCATATCGAGATCCGCGAATTCGACAAGCTTTTCGGTGAGAACGGGTACCGCACCACCATAGACCACATTGGCAGTCGACTGCGGCAATGCTTCCATAAGATTTGCTAAGCAGCGACATGCAAGGAGCTCCGTCTCGGAGCTCTCGAGATCGAACTGATTGGCCTGCATCAAGATGACTAGCTCTACCACAAATTGATCCGGAGAGAAGTGTCCCGATAGATTGTCCTCCGTGGAGATCAGAAGCAGATTTGAGAGCTCCAACAGCGCTTCTCTCCGATCGTGGAATTGGTCTTTCTGTTTCAAACGTTCAAGGATAGCTCGGAATCTCGACCCTCCGCCCGAGCTCATTTCCTGCAATCTACGATGAAGGTCGCTTGCAATGCCTGCCGAAGAACCTCCAGCGCCCAGGAAACCGCTCGAGAATGTGTCGTCACCACTGCCATCATCGGCGTCGAAAGCTCGGCTGCCCTGACCATCGTCGTCTTCGCTATCGGCGGCTGCTGGTGGGAGAGGTGCTTGTGCGGAAGCTGACGACTTGGAAAGACCTGGGGATAGTTCTCCCGATGCCTTATTCGCTGTATCCCCAATTTTTTTGTTTGACGCTTTTTTCGAACGACGAGTTGGGACTGCAGTAGCCGAGGTCGGTGTCTCCGAATCTATTATTGAAATAAGCGATATTCTACTCCACATGTAGTGCTTTGGCATACCAGGACCAGGCTTCTTGCCACGACCGGACTTCCTCCGAGACGTCTCGGACGACGAGAGAGCAGGGGGGACTTTCTCACCCGTTTCTGGAGATGAACTAGTATCATTTGTAAGCTTGTAACATCATGGCTATGAGAGATGGATCTTACCCGGACTTCACCATCGCACCTAATTGTTGAGTTGCTGACTGTGAAGCTTCGGGTTCAGGTGGGAGGACTGCCGCAGCAGTGGCTCTTGACCTCCTCACGCGCCGGGCAGGCGGCGCCTGTGTAACGCTGGCGTCTTGTTCCGTAGCTGACTCAGAAAGAGCTGCGGCTTTACGCTTATTCGGTCTGGGTGGAGGCGGATTGCTGGCGAAGGTTGTGTTAGAGGCCGCAGACGGTGTGTTATCTGCTGCTGCTGCTGCACGCCTCGCGGAGGAGCGAGTGACTCTGGAAGACATGAGATTCTGATTCTGTACGGGATGTCGGTACAGGTCCTTCTAAAAGGGCGAAGGACCATGGATCGGGATGAGCTGGATAGTGGGTGAAGACTCAAGCAGGCTGCTGCCCTTGAGGTTCAGAATGGACATAGGCAGGACGTGGTGATAAAATAGGGAGGTAATCACCTAGGAAGGAGCCTGGAATCCAATTCTTGGTTGGATTCGAGGGCCATGCGTTCAACCCGCCATCAAGCGGAGATGAATCAGGAAGGACCAAGCTGGCAAGTGTTGGCTGTCGAATTAGTCGTCATTGATAGCGGCGAAGATTACAGGGTCAGATTGGCTGACATCCGTTCGTCGTAATGATGGAATTGGAAAGTGGTAAGATGGATGATGCGCAAATTTATGTATGAGGAGTAAAGCCGTATCGGGAGGATGTTGAGTACGAGCACGGCTATCTACTGTGAACGTGGAACTGGTGACACCATGCTTGGCATTCTGCTTGTGATCACATCTAATTAACACGGCATTATGTAGGAGTGTTTTGCTGATTTGCTCTTACAGCATCGGGAGTTGCTGCATTCATCTACTGATGGGTGAAACGAATACTACAAAGGAGATCGCAAGAAGGTTGTGGTCGTATGGCGGGTTGACTGAGGGCTTACTTAGGGTTGGAAGCCCCACCAAAGACTATAAGTATGAGCCAATTCATGTCGTTGAGCGATTATGTTCTTCTTTATTCCACATAAATAGAGGTTTCCTGATATCTTGCATTAGAATTAAGCCTCTGTATACAGGCCGCTGCGGTGTTCCAGGATTGCTCCATTTCTTTCTCCGGCTCTGCGGAGCCTTGTTTCCTCTCTACGACCCCTCCATTCGACCATTCCCTTTACTAGCTGTCAGCACCGTAAGATACCGACGTGGCTTTTCTCAGTCAGAAAGAGATATATGTCATCACCACTTGGCCCAAATAGACCTTAAATCTGCCAACCTTCGCCAACCTTCGCCAGCCGCGAAGATGGCTTCCATGACTGGAGGGAGCCCCGATAGCGACGGCCAAACGCGGGAAGAGCATCAGCAAGCAAGGACCACGCTGGAGAATTTACAAGGATATGCATTTCCAAGAAGGAAACTGAAAGTTCCCAAGGATCTTTCCAAGCAGCCTATTGCGCTTATTGCTTGTGGCTCGTATTCTCCAGTACTGTTCATTTGACATGTGCTGGGACAACTCTGACCAAAATCCAGGTTACGTTCCTGCATTTACGCATGTTTGAAATAGCTCTTGATCATGTCAGGTTCTCTCTCCCGGACTATGGTGAGTAGTCCTTGGCGTTGGGGGTTTGTGGGCACCCGTTGACGCCCTCCTAGAGGTCGTTGGGATGTACCTGTCCCCAGTAAGTTCTGTGACTGGGGTGATTCCGCCTCAACACTGATCAGGTTCCAAAGGTTAGCGATGCATACAAGAAGGCGGGTCTAGCCTCGGCCAGGGCCAGGATAAAGATGTGCCAATTGGCTGTGGAAGGTTCTGATGTTGAAGTGGATCCATGGGAAGGCTTGCAGTGAGTAGTTGTGGAGCTCTTGCTATCTCACACGCTGATCCGAACTTGAAAACAGACAGAACTATTCTCCGACCGCCGATGTCCTCGATCAGTATGTTCTATCGAAGATGTTACATTGGGGTTCGCGCTGACAAGGATAGTTTCGATCACGAGCTCAATGCGGCCGTAGACGACAAGACTGGTCCTGGTCAGCGTCCAATTCGAGCATGCTTACTCGCAGGAAGTGACTTGTTGGACACCATGGACACTCCGGGTGGTGAGCCAGCTATGTCCATTGTATTTGGGCAAGCACTGATCCTTCCCAGTATGGAGTGAAGTAGACCTTGACAGGATCCTGGACCGTGGCTGTTTTATCATCGAAAGGCCTGGAACAGATGAGACAAAGGCCTTGGCGGCATTGTCGAACTGGAGGGAAAAGATCTATCTAGTGCCCCAGCTGATTCCAAATGAGATCAGCTCAACCCGTGTACGGTTAGTAGAAGAATCTTGAGTGCTAGTGGAGAATGCTTACGCTACTGTAGAAATGCGTTGAAGCACGATCTGTCAGTAAACTATCTGGTCCCGAAAGCAGTTGGTTCGTTGGAGCAAGATAATTTCATCTGTAACGGACTGAATGCTAACGAGCCCCAGTCGCCTATATCGAGGAGCACGGCCTGTACCGAGAGGAAAATACCACTTCTAGACAGAACGAGAAGCATTCAGATGGTACTTCTGGAGTAGTCATAAACTCCACGGCAGCTCAAGCTTGATGCATCGCACAACATGACATGTCAACAAGAGAACAAGGGTTCCCAGTGGTGCCCGGATCTTACGTCTCTGGCCCAGGCTAATGGTCAGCCATACAAAGAATTGTGAACTGAGATGGGAGACTTTCATAAAGGCGAAGATGCCAGCTCCTATGGGAGGGGGACCTCTGGCGCTTACGCTCTCAAACGTCACCCAGCTCAGGATCGAGCACTTTTCAGCCGACAACAAGCTTTATCGCCGCTGAAAGGAGCAAAGGACTTCGCATTCACCTTTGTCCGCTCTTTTAAAGCCGAGACTCCTCGCTTCTCTGCATCGAAGCATGCACTGTATAATTATGAATGTGTAATTACTGATGAAGACGAGGGAAATTAGGCTAGAGTGTGGGATACGCCAACCACAGCGTCTATGACTTGATCAAGTCCCCGCTGTTGATGCAGAAGTCATTAATTGTACTCCAAAGCGTAAAGTGGGGATAGTGGTCCACATACCGAAGACACTGTACGAATAGACTCCGTGGCTTTGTTAAAGTACACGGACTAGTGCAAGATCAAGTGCATTCCAATCTTGTTTGTTGACCAAAACGTAGATGCTCACGACTATCATGCGTTGGACCGCCCCATAATCAATGGATTTGGTCGAGATATCTCTGTGTTTTCCTAAGCGTACGACCCGGTAACTTTGGACCTCCATTTGATGTAGTGCAATGGAGAGGCGTGTTATAATGACCCCCGACAATCCACAAATTATCAACACTATAAAATTTTATGTTACGTCGAGCGCTGAGTCGACGTCAAAGCCCTGCTCTTCAAGTCTGATACTTTTGCATGGAAGTGGGTTTGACGACCCAGAAACTCACCCGAGGCCGCTAAATTAGTGCAGCCCTAGCCGAGCAGTCCCCTTTGGGGCTTGGCTCGGGCTTGTTCATCTTGAAGTACTCTACCATTCAGATCAGGTTATCCTAAGAGCTGCCGCTTCCTTCGAATGAGCAATGCGACCATTACGACTATTCTGCATGACTTAGCAATTTAAGTTCCTTCCACAGTCGTTTATAGCCCACATTGTCTGCTTGCAACACTCCGAAAGCCTCCCAAGACCGAAAGCTTCCCCATCGAACCCTCCGCACCATGGACGAATTCGCACAAACCCGCCAGCCCGACGACCTCTTCGACGACGACTTCACCCCCATTTCAGAGCCCGCCCCTCTAACCCACCACAACCGCCCTCAGCGGCCCAAACCTCCTCCCAAAGCCCCCTCCCAGAAAGCCCAGCAACCCCCCAAACCGCAACCAGCGCCCGACTCCACCTCAGCCGACATCATCCCGCCCCCTGCCTCCCCTACTCAAACTCCCAAACCACCTCCCGCCGTCCGCGGCGACCGCTCTGCCACCGGCGGCCTCACCAAACCCAAGCTCACAGAAGACGAACTCAGCGCCCGCCTCGCAGCCGCAAAGCTGAACAACGCAAAACGCGAAGAAGCGCACCGGCTGGCCGAAGCGGATGAAGCGAGTTTCCAGCAGAGGGAAGCGCAGGCGCAGCAAAAGAGAAGGGAGGAAGGCGCGGCGAGAAGGGTCATGGATCAGGAGAGGGAGAAGAACCGGTTGAGGAAATTGAAGGGAATGGGGGGGAGGGAGTGGGATGAGGGGAAGGAAGAGAATGAGCCGAGGAGTGAGAGGGGGGGCAAGTTCAGAAGAGGTGCATATGGGGGAACGACGTATCGCGGGCAGGGGCCTAATGAGCAGAATGGGGAGTTGGCGGATGGAGGGTTCGCGACGGATGGAGGGGGCTTCAGGGGGCGTAATAGAGGACGGGGAAGAAGTGAGAGAGGTCGTGGTGGGCGAGGAGGAAGGGGTAGAGGCGGAGGTGCTCAAGGCAATCAGGAGCCGCAAGCAATTCCACGAGAAGAGGATTTCCCAACATTACCACCTGCAAAGGCCACATCGAAGCTACCACCCCCCGATCAGAATTCAGAACCGCTCATGTCACCTACAGGGGAGAAGCAGAGCTGGGCTGACCAAGTGGAGCAAGGCTGACCGATCGGAGGCTGAGAAGTCGGCTGATCAATCGGTACAACGGTGAAAAGTGGAAAAATAATTTCCTCGCATGTGATGATGATAGCGTGGTGTTCAGGTTATGCATTAGACTCATGGGGTATACCTGGAGTTATAGATACCAAAGCGTGCACATTCCTTTTTAACGCCTCGCTCGATGTAGAAAAACAGATTCACGAGCAAACGTAGCCTACCACCTGCCACCATAACCTCTTCCCCTGAACCCGCCTCTAAACCCACCTCCACCTCTAAAACCACCTCGCCCGCCGTACCCTCCTCCTCTACCTCCCCAACCACCGCCATCCCCATCCCCATCCTCCCTCCTCTCTTCCTCCGGAGCTCTGTTTGGCGGCGGCCGTCCCCTCAACTCTTTCTGTAAGCCCTCATATGTCTTCCTCATCTGCGCATACCCTAGATGCATCTTTCCATAGAAGTGATCTGCTAATCGCCTATCGTTATCCAATCTGCTTAGATACGCCCCGCATACGTCGCAGACTTGCAGCTTCTGGTGGCCCGAAGGGCCCGAGGTGTCAGACAGTGATTTGAGCTCTCGTTCCTTGTCTTCTTTCGCGGCCTTTGCAGTGCGGATCTTGTAGAATTCCTGCACGCCGAGATTGACGGATCCGGATTCGCCGAGGATCGAGACTTCGAGGAGGCCAGAGTTTATGGTGCGCGAGTAGTCGGAGATTTGCTTGAGCTACATAGACGTCGATGTCAGCGTGTTCCTTCCGCCAGCGACGGCAGAGGCATGGAAGCTATCCTCACAAGATCATTCGTCTGCCTAATTTCATCCGGCGTCTTCTCCAACCTTCGCTGCGCAGCATCAATTCTTCGGTTGCATTCATCGATATATTTTTGCATATCGCGCATATAGTCGTACTCGAATCCGAGTTTGCTCTTCTCGGCGGAGCTCTCATACTCTTGTTTCAGCGATTCGCTGTGCACCTTTGGACAGGGCCCAAGGTCTTGTTTTGTATTTGTGAAGAGATCATGGGGGCAGGTGCCGGCAAGGAAAGAGCGGCAGACTTTAGGGTCGCTGAGGGAGAGTTGGGCATGTTGGGCAGAGGTGCCGGCGCCCATAAGCTGCTCTAGTCAACATTAGCAGCATTTTAGGAGGCCGCGCAAGGCTGAGACTTACCAAGCAGCTTCCTTTGCTCCGCAGCCATGATCACTATCTGGGATTTGCGCTTTCGAACAGATGCGAAGACTACGGAGCAGAGTTTGAGGTCGAATGTAAATTTGGGAGCTATTGTCGACCCCGGGATTGGAGCCGCAGACGCTACTCTAGCGCCCGCCTTGGCTACATGAACCTTGCCAAGATCGGCTCTGACACAACTTACAAGTTAAGTTCTGGCCGGTAAGTAAAGAAGACAGAGATCTGCTCCCCACTCAGTCAGGAGCTCTCCCAAGGCGGCCGCTTCGAGCGAGCCAGCTGGGTGAGCAGAGGTGACTCGACACTTGAATTGGTTGATTTTAGATTGACTCACTGCTTACGTCCGAAACCAAGGCTGCAGAGTGTGAGGAATAATTGTCCTCAGCGTTGTATGCGTTGTACAAATCAATTTTTCACAACTCTACATCGCTTTCGAGAGTCGTGGAACAGCCATTGAAGGATTCTTCTGTCAATCTTTTATACAACATTGTTATAAATACTCAGGAGGCAATGCCTATTGAACGATTGAGATTTGAAGCGAGCCGCTACCGACCAACGTAATTTTTTCCGACCCTTGGATATTTTGTTACTTCATACAAAGGTACGAGTCGGTAGTTATGGCCTCTCACATATAAATTTGGATTCGGCCATCATAGCTGATTGTTTCCTGATTTGGCAATACGTCTTAGCGTTAAGGTACCCGACAAGGCTGTTCTTCTCATCCCAAACCTCTTCGTTGATTCGTAGAATCGCTGTTCGAATTCTGTACTCGCAGCTTCTGTCATTCTTCGAGAAGATTAGGAGTATACAAGTAAGGGCGCGTAAGGACATGATTTCTTACTCTGAATGTATCCACTCTATAAATACACTTCTCAGTCTGTTCAATGCATCTAGTACTGTAGAAGTATTCATACGAGCGATCGTCTTCATCCTTTTGCACAACGGCAAATATTTTTTTCCCATCTACACTGCACGTACTGGTCTGATCATACTTCGCAGTACGAAAGCTATCTCAAAGCCACGCCGCTTTCCTTATCGAGACCCGAGCTCTCGCCAGAGCTCTACCAAATTGTCACCAACTTCCCTTAACGCTTGCATTGCGTGAATAGGCAGATCCTCGAAACAGTCTCAGATCGCTTAAGCCTTCTGTCAAAACCTTAAACAGAGGTCAAAGGATACTGATTCAATGGCGACCAGTAAGCGTAAAGATCAGGATCAAATCCCAAACCGCACTGAAGTCTGCGAGCATCATGCCCACCCCACTGGTCGGCTATGGAGAAGGATGTCGCTCTGTTGAACATTATGCCTTTTTAAACACGAACGATACCCACAGGCGCAAGCAAAACCGCCGCTATCGTCACAATGCACCCGATGAAGAAACCACGAGCGCGTGCGGCACTTGTTGCGGACACGGGCCGTTTCGGCAACGGGTAGTATTTAACTACTTGGTGTCAAAAGTCGACTGCGTATAGAATGCAATATATATTATTCGTTTTGCAATGTCAGGACCGCCTTGTAAAGTTGAGCAACCCTACGTACGAGTACTTCATACGTTGGACTTAGCCGTTTCAAAGGGCCGTGTTTTCAAGTGTTGCTGGAGGAACCTGCTTGCTTGATATTATGGCGGGTTGACATCCGCTGTTTGTCCATGTTGAAGGATTTGTACACTGGCCTAGGATTGGTATCCTTTCTCGGTTTCGGGTGTAGTGACGGCGCTGGCCGCGAGCAATGATGTCCTTTCGCAATGTTAGGTGCTCGCTCTTCGTCTTCTTGAGCCCGCTAGGCGGAGCAAATCCTGTGAACGTCCGATGACTCTCCTTTACATAGGTCAAGCGACACTATGACCGTTCTCAAATTCCGTGAAGGAATGTCTGTGAGCGAAAATGTAAAGCAGCCTCTATACATGAGGAATGAAATCTGCCCAGTTGACACTGGTGTAAGCACTCAAAGGCAAAGCTCGTAGGTTGACGAAGGCTTCGAGAAGTATATACGTCCGTGCTGAGCCATAGGCGATGATGACTGGATAGTAGGCCACTAAGAGTAACCACCTAGGAGCCAAGGAGGCTACACCGAGCATACTGTTTGACTCCTTCCCGAATAATATCCTTGCGATATCTTTGTAGAAGTAGGTGCCGATTGTGATAATGGCGAGATAGAATAGCAATACCCCGAGAAGCTGAAGACTAGCAACCCGCCATAGGAGACGTTCAGTCCTCGTAGGAAAGGTAAAATTCCATGCCGCTAGGTGGATGCCGAAATATGTCAGCTCGATTAAGACTCCGTACAACATCTCTCGAACAGTAATGCCCCTGTATGGGGTTGTTCTAGAGTTGACAAACGTTTTCACTGGTCGTTCGCTGGTCTCCTTATCGAAGCCAAAGAGGACGCCAAGGCCGAATTTACACAATGCGATGATGCTAGTTCTCCGCTCTGGGGGGTTAAGAAAGTCCAATGGCGTGGATTCATATGGTTTTCGAGCGCGATCACCGGCTTCAAGAAGGATGTCCGCTATTCTAATGTCGGTGTGTAGAACAATGGGTTCTCCCACGTCGAGTGGTTTGTGAAACCAGAAGAAGAACATGTTGAGAGAGCAGAATATGAAGGCCAGGGTGGAAAGTTCAAACGTACGTAGATAACGCTATATGCTGGATTAAGCGAGCAATGCACTGGACAGTGAACCAGGCTATTTGTATCAGAGTAATAATCCTTGCAAACCCATCGGCCTTGTTCTTGTCACGAATCGTCTCTTGATCGATATCTGGATGTGGGAGATACTTTCGATTGACAAGATAAACGAGCTGCTGGCCATCGACAGGAAAGACTGGGAAATCTGGTGACTGAAGTAGGAAGCCACCCATATCCGCAAGAAAAGCGTGGCGCATAGTCCATTGTGGATAGCCCAGCTTCGCAAAATCGTCGACGCTTTGACACGCTGATTCCCACTGTTCTGCAGCAAAGGCCACAACAACCTCGGGGAAGAAAATGGTAAAGACCATCCAATTGATTTTGAGTAGTAAGAAGCTCCAGCGCCTGTTTGATTGAGCAGGGACGTTCAGACATAGTACAGACCAACTACACAGAAATACCGTGAGTAAGCAGCTTTGAATGATGTCGAGCGTTCCGCGTCCGTTCGGCTGATGTACCCATCCATCTGCTAAATACACGTTTACCGTGGAATTGGTTTTCATAATCGCAGTAGATTCAATTACCGGATCTTGGGAAGGCATAGATATCGCCCAGGTATTTCTTTCGACGTGTGGAATTCTTGAAGAGCAGTGATAGATAGAAAGAGAGCATCCAGGGCTGGCCTCAAAAGAAATGATCAACAAAACAGTGGCGTTCGTTGATCGACCGCGAAGCTTGAGCGGCTCAGCGAGGTTTAGGAAAGCACATCGCCCTTGTGCGAAGCATACCGCAATAACGATAGAATGAAGCTTATGATGTAGCGATAGACGAGGTCGAGATCCAAATGAAACGATCAGAGAAGAAAGAGGTCATTGGAGTTTACTCGACCTACCCTGAAGAAGTCCCCAATACTACAGCTGTGTCTATACATAGCTATGTTCCTTATGCCTCCCCCTATTGAGGATCGCGATGATACGACAGGCGACTGTGAAGGTGTGCCGTAGAGGAGCAAAGCCCCCTACGTTTGGGAACGCCTCTTGCCCCGGAAGCCTTTGGAGTGGACATTGAGGATTTGAGGAAGGACAGGGCGGCTCTTGCGACCACTGATTGGCTAGCAACCACACCCACACCAGCTTCGTGAACGCATTATGCAGGGGCTTCCAAGTTCGGTATGAGCTATGTAACCGTGGGGCAGGGTCGTCGAAATCAAAATTATCCCCTCGGTGGGTTCTATCGCTTTCTTTCCTGATCCTCTAAACTCGAGTCAATTAGGCGGGCAGACAGATAATGCCTTTTTATGCACTATAAAGGAGGCCTGGAATTTTTTCAACATTGACCTCGTTTGATTTTCTGGCATGGAGGGTACTGGTCGTCTACATGTTTCATGGCTAGTCCACATCCGTAACCGCCCACCTGGTCTTTGACGATTTCCTCTAGAAGCAAAGTATCTGGAAGGGGTGAGCCGAAACACTAAGCTTTTGCGCTGAGCTTGAGAACGACACTGTGATCATATAAATGTGCATAACCCTTGTAAACCAGTGAGCCGGATCTAGCCACTGTCCTTGCGATGTTTCTCCTCAATCGACCTCCAGCTCGTTTTGTCTGCCAATAGATATTGTCGGCTTGCCTTTGCCTTCCATAGGCTCCAGAAACCAATGATAGGCCAGAAAGACAGGGACCATAGCCACCAGGACGATTTGACTGCCTTTGTTTCGACTTCGACATCAACTCTCACCTTTTCATATACACTAGGTAAGGATGTTGCGTTGTACTTCTGGCGCAAATTGTCGTACCATTCGCGATCATAGATTTCCCAAAAGTCCTTCTCGGAGTAATATACTTGGGCATATAACCACTTCATGCCACCAAGCTTGCGCAACTCGCTCTCCAGCGCATGATTGGCCCGCATAAAAGCGTTGTGCTTGCCGGGCCCGTAACCCCAGAGGCCAATGTTGAGCATAGGCTTTTGTAATCTTCCATCGACCGTATTCTCCGAGATATGTGGATGGAACGTAGGAGATGCGCTCTGACGCAAAGGGCAAAGCCAAAGTGGATAGATTCCGAACGTTTTCTCTGTGAACTCCACAAACTCCGTGGCCGCAGCCATTGGCAACGCGAGATCCTGCACGACGTATGGCTTAGCGTGGCGACTGGCATGAAGAGCCGTGTACAACATCCGGGTGCGAAGGTATTTGTCCAGATACCATCGCGTGAAACGGTTGAAAGGCGTAAAGAAGTATTGGAACGCAGAAATTCCGACCCAGAATCCTCCCCTATCGTAACGGAAAAGATATTCATCGAGCGGAATGTATTCTGTGACAGAACCATGGTTATTGGTGATCGTCTCCCTTACATGCAAGTAGAACCATGGATCTTCCGCGTGGCTGAACGTTCGAACCGCATTATCGTTCGCTCTCTCATTTGTGAGGCGGCCCGTAATAATCGCCCCCTGGTCTTTCGAGAATAGAATTCCATCCACGTAATCGTAATAGTCTTCAGCTTTGGTGAATTGCTGTATCCTCTCCACGGCTGCTGGCATACTTGCGACCGGATGATAGGTTGTCTCCACGTACTTCTTTGCTTCTATGAGCTGTAGCTCTACGAGCGTTGTAATCCCCAGCGAACCGCATGCCCCGGCTGCACCATGAAAAAGGTCTGCTCTTTCGGTCCTCGACGCTGTGACTATTTCTCCATCTGCAAGTATCATCTCAACGTAATTGATCGTTCGGTCAAAGAAGCCATATTTGAAGGAGCTGCTCTCGCCAGACGTTCCTGCGTATCCGCCGCCCACTGTGATGCCGGGGAACTCCATAACAACGGGCGGGATGAGTCCATATTTCAAGGTTGTTTCCGCAAGACGGTCCATAGGTACATTGGGTTCTACTAGAACTGTTCGTGATTCCACATTGACATTGAGAACATATTTGAGGTGACTGATGTCTATCGTTCTCTTGCGCTCGAAGACCGACTGGCGCGTGCTGTTAGTCGAGCCATGATTTATGCGAAAGGCTTCCTGCCGATGGTAGAGCTCTCTGACTTGCGCAGCGATGACTGCGACCTCTGTTCTGTGTCGAAGCATCGCTTATGATTGTCACGCTCCAAATAGGGTAGTAAGTAGAATTTGCCGGCAGTGCACGAGCGTAGAATTATATTATATATACGTATACTCAGACCGCCCGGTTTTACTGGAGCGGACAAACCTTACCTAATTTAGATAGCACCCAGGTCGCGCAAGGGGGCCCTCACCCGGGGTCCGGTGGGAGGTGAGGCCGAGGCAGATTTGTGTTCTTGGCCACATGTAGAAATAGCTGCCTTGTCCCTACCGCAGTTGTGGAAACAATTGTTCGAGATGCCGGCATGAGATTAATTGCCCTCCTTCTTTCATCTCTCCCTTTCCCGTACCTTGCCGCCGCTGATCCCGACTACCATGAGCGCCTAACCCTCGAACCACTCACTCCAGCGTTACTACTTGCAAGCTTTAATTTTCGAAGCAATGCGTCGTTGCAGTCATTCGAGCAACAGCACTTCCGCTACATACCGCGCTCGCTAGGGCAGATACTACAGCATGCGAAGACACGGGAGCTCCATCTAAGATTCAGCACTGGGAGATGGGACGCAGAGAGCTGGGGCGCAAGGCCATGGAGAGGACAAAAGGAAGGAGGGACGGGCGTGGAACTTTGGGCTTGGGTTGAAGCGGAGACTGATGAAGAGTCAGTGAAACCTACGGAGGTGTCGAGACCGATGGCTTACGATTACGTAGGGTATTCGCACGCTGGATTACTCTCAACCATGCGCTCTCAGGTCTTTTCTGCGCTTCCCTCAACTTCATCGACTCAACGCGGACTACCAGGCCTGTAATGACCTTTGAGCCTGCAGGCGGCGACCATTCAAATGCCTCCACGCCGCATCTGCATCTACTCCACGGAACGCTACCACGGGAGGTAGTCTGTACGGAAAATCTGACACCATTCCTGAAGCTGCTGCCTTGCAAGGGCAAGGCAGGTATAGCAAGCCTTCTGGATGGGCACAAACTATTCGATGCATCATGGCAAACTATGGCTATCGATTTCCGGCCTGTTTGCCCAGCAGACGGATCAGCATGTTACGTTGAAATGGAGCAGACCGTGGACATGGTGCTTGACATCGAGCGATCAAAGCGGCCTCGCGGTAAGCTTAGCACATTCTTCTCAAGGTCGTCGGGAGTAACCCAAAACAATAGATAATCCTATTCCGCGTCCAGTGCCACAGGAAGAACTAGCCTGCGACAAGTCCAAGCCATATGCAGACTCGGACGCCTGCTACCCGCTTGATTTATCCTCTGGACAACCCTGGAGCTTGAGTGAAGTCTTTGGCCGAACCATCAAAGGCTCATGCCTTGCAACAGATTCATCTGGCCACGCCACAGAGTCAGTGTGCCTCAATGTGCCTCACGAACGTGAAGTCCATGTTGCCAACGGCGCCATTGAAAGCAAAAAACCATCTGGTAGATCTCGATGCTTCACCCTTCACGAATCCGAGCCATTCGAGCTGACCCTGCCGCAACAATCCATCGAGACCACGCCTCGACCCGAACCCCTGCTCTACGCATCCCGCTCCATCACCGGCCACGGCCAAGAACGCGGCGGCGTCCAAACACTGCTCACTAACCCCTCATCCACCGCCCCAATCTCGTTCATCTATTTCGAATCCCTCCCCTGGTTCATGAAACCGTACCTACACACCCTACACGCCCGCCTCTCCACGCACTCCGCCCCCGATCCCAGCATCATCTCGTCAATGTACTACCGCCCCGCCCTGGACCGCCGCCGCGGCACCCAGCTCGAATGCCTCATCACCGTGCCCCCAGCCTCCACGGTCGTCGTGACCTACGACTTCGACAAGGCCATCCTTCGCTACACCGAGTACCCCCCCGACGCCAACCGCGGGTTCGACGTCGCGCCTGCTGTGATACGCATCCTGCCCCCTGATACAGCAGAAGACAATCAGCCGATATTCCTGCGGACGACGAGTCTGTTGCTGCCGCTGCCGACACCGGATTTCAGTATGCCGTATAATGTGATTATTCTGACGAGCACGGTCATGGCGCTGGCGTTTGGCAGTGTGTTTACGATGCTGGTGAGGAGGTTCGTGGGGGCGGATGAGGTGGAGGGGTATGATTTGGGGAAGCTCAAGGCGAAGGTCAGAGGGAGGGTGATGTTGTTGATGGAGCGGTTTCGGAGCGGGGAGAAGAAACGACAGCGATAAACAGCTATAGAGTCATTTATCGAAACATCAAATCAACTCAGGAACCAGTCGTTTGGGTCTGCCAATCAGCATACATGCTGTGCAGCTGTGCAAGTGTGCAACTCGTCGTGACTGTGCGCTTTGGTTCGAGGGTTTTAAGGGTTTACTAAGCTAACTAAGGGAATATGTAGTATCGAGACATCATCTGCAGCCATTCATTCTCTTCTGCAAAGCATTCAACTTATGGTCCGGCGTATTTGGCTTGTGAAAGCTTGAGCACCATAGAAACACTACCTAGAGAACAGGAAATTTCCGCATCGTGCGAAAAGCCCATGGGCATCTTCTGAACAACTGAACCACCATCGTACCGTTGGGCACATTCACGTCAGATACCCAACCGAAGTTAGATAGCCATCCCAATTCTCCTTTGCCCTCCTCCCCCCTTCAGCTCGAACAGAGCATTTACCGCCCCCCTTGCTGAAGCTTAATCGCCAGCATATCCCTCAACATGCGATAGTCGTTCCTAGAAGCCGGCATGTTCTCCAGCAACTCCCTGATGATCTGAAACTCCAGCACGCCTGTATTGGGCGCTTCGTTGATCAACTCGCCTACCGAGGGCACGTCGGCAAGGTCACCCAGAGCTTGCCGCGCAGCTTCCAGGCCGACCGGACCGGTTGGCGGTGGTTGCTGATATGGCTGAGGTGGCGGCATGAAGCCCTGTTGATGCTGCGCCGGACTGCCGTTGTAGGGATGCATTGGCGGCTGATAGCCAGGGACAGGTGATGGCTGCGGGCCTGCTGGTGTATGAGTCGGTGGGTGGGCAGGGACGTGGGGAGGATACTGTGCTTGTGCTGGGGTGCCTGGGCTGGCTGCCGCGCCGCCATCAAGATGGTTGCGCGGTGTAGCTTGCGCGGACTGAACGTCTGCGCTGGAGCGAATGACAAAGGTGAGGAGGAGCATGCGCTCTGGAATCGGGTCTTCGATGGTGCAGTGTTCGAGGAGCTCGACGAAGTCGGGCTTCTTCGTCATGCCTGCTTCGAGGGGGACGACGTAGGTGTCCTTGACTGCGGAGACAGGGTTCTTGCCGATGACACCGTAGCGTTTCCGCTCTGTGAAGTAGTCAAAGAGCTTGTTGAAGTGAACTTTGGCGTCTGGGTCTCCGTCTACTGGTGTAACGGCTAGAACGGAGACATCTGTGGTGTTGCTGTAGCGAAGGCCGCAGATGTACTCACTGGCGCGCTCGACATCGATGCGGCCCTCGATCGCAAGAGTAAGGGGAAGGAGTTGTGACCAAGGGTAGGTCGAGCTGACATTGGCGCCAGCGACATGTTTCGCGACCCCATTGAACTCGGCAACGATAGCCATTCCCAATTTTCCGCGCCATACAGGGGCATTCGGGTCTGCTGTGTAGTCTGTTGGAGAGTAAGGTTCCTCGTCTTCTGGCTCTTCATCTTTGAGGAGGTGATCAATGTCTGCGTCAGCTTGTACAGGCTTGGAAGAACTCTGTTGCCTCTGCGGTGTTTGTTGATGCTGAGCGTCGGTTGCAGGCCCGCTGACGCTTGACCAGACGTTCTGTATGTTGAAAGCCGACGAAGGCTGCTTCTCGAGCCCGGGGGGGGAATGAGCATTCGTGTCAACGGTCAGTGGCTGAGCAGAAGCTGCAGGAGGAGAACGCGTAACGGTCTCTGAACTCTCGATGGGTACTGGGCTGAGAGGACTTCCTGCTGTAGGACTCGCCGGCTTCGGTGCGTTGGGATCCAATTCTGAAGGCCTCCTCCTGACAGGAGTTGGGGCAAAGACCGAGTCTGTACCCACAGCCATCTGAGAGTCATCACCGACCAATTCTTCCCCCTTGTGTGTTCTCCTGATCCTGGGACCCTCCTCTTGGATAATCATGTGCTGCTTTTCCGCATCTTTCTTCATTTTTGCCATCTCTTCTTGTAGCTCCTTGCTTGCCATCTCTTGAGATGTCATCTTGGACAGCTCGTTCGGCGACAAAGACCCATTAAGTAGACGATCGCGGAGCTCTTGGTTGGCCTTCACGTTGTGGTGTATCGTCCTAAACTTTTCTGTATATTGGGGACTGGGCTCGGCAGCATTGCCCCAAAAGTTAAGATAGACAGCATATTCTACAGCCAGCCCCAATTTGTTACCAAAAGCATCTGAACTTTGGCCGGGAAGCAAGACGAAGCTCTTTTGCTCCTGGGCGTGCTTTGTACAATCTGCAAGCAGCTTGATCAGGGCGCTGGCGATTCGCTTTCTTGCATCGCTCTGAAGAGCGTCAACGCTGTCCACAAGCTCAGTCTGTAGATGTACTCCTTGTATAGATCCACGCTTCTGCGGCTGCGGTGGCGTCGGCGCTCCCATGACTGCATTTCTACGTTGAGGCATAGACATTGGGCTGGGCTCTGCGTTCCTACGTTGTGGCATAGCAATTGCAGGACTCTTAATGTTGATAGGACTTGAGACCTTGCGCACTTTGCTCTGTGGCTCCTAGAACTGCATTAGCGACTGTGAGTAGAGAAGAGGGTGTAGTGTCACTCACTGGCTGCTTCACATCCTCGGTGGCGCTTGCAGTCTCAACCTCTAGCTTCCGCTTCTGGCCAGTCTCGACCTTAGGGGTCTCAGGCTGCACTGGACTAGAGGCTACTGGAGCAGCAGCAGCAGCGCTGTTGCTTTGTGGCTCATCCTTCTTAACCTCGCTTGCCCTGCCTTTCTTGCCCTTTTTGCCCTTGCGCTTCCTTCCCTTCTTCTCGGCCTCCTCGCGCTCACGCTGCTCGGCACGCTCCTCCCAAGGCTTCTCCCCACGCGTAACTTTTGCCAACAGTTGTGTGTGATCCTCCGGCTTGCATTGCTCGCAGAAGTATTGGTCTGGAAGCTCGTCCGAATCCTCAGAGATCTCCATACATTCATTGTGCTGCCATGCCTCGCACATATCACAGCAGATCATGACACGACCATCATCTTCGTCTTTGATACAGCCACAGATGCATCGGATGATCGCATCGTCGTCGTCGTCGGCGGCGGGTGAGGACGGTTCGTTGACGGGTTTGGCTTTGGAGCCCTTGCCTTTGGCTCCGCGCTTGGCTGATGGTGTTGTCTCAGCGGCCTCGATGTTTTTCGTGTGCTGGCCTTTGGTCGCACGACCAGATCTTCGTATCTCATCTGATTTGATCAATTAGCCAGTGCTCCCAAACAAACGGTGAGGGGGCTAGATTGCCGGTGTTGGACGCGACGCTGGGTACGATTTGCTTACCTGCCATGTTCAATAAAGCTTCACGTTTTACACATCAAGTCAAATCGAGATATGGCTCATGCGCTCTACGCCAGTAGCACGTGCTTGTACAAAGGTCCAAGATATGATCTAAGCTATCTAAGGACCAGTGTACCAAGACTCCCAAACCACAGATGACTCGTGACAGTCCTTACTCAAAGTGGCTCTGTCTGGAAAGATGTGATCGCAGACTAGCGTCGTAGATGATGCAGCGCAATAACAATGCTCTCCTCGAGGGAAACCCTTCGCGTCGTGTCGAACCAAGGTGGTACACTGAGGTTACCTGGAACAAACACGTATCACCCGTAAAGTTCCAGTGTATAGGGGTATCTGTTAGTGCGAGAGATACCTGGGAGGTGGGTAGATTGTGAGGAGTGAAGAAGTAAAATAACTAAAAGGGCGTTGCGCAAAGTGAGAACTTTAAGGTAGAAGTAGATGAGAGGGGACAGGAGACTAGCGCGTTGGACCATAGGGCTGATTGGTCAGCTAATAATCTTGGCGGCGATCTTTTTTCCAAACCCCGCCGACAATTGATTGAAGAACCAGCAAGCAGATTTGACGAAGCCAGACACATCACACCAATATGGCGGACGTCAGATCTATGCTCCGCAATGAGCGCGTCAATCGCCGTCTAACACACCCTCACCTCGCATATTCTACCACCAATACGCTCGTCTGCCTTGTCTGCCACATCCAGCTCAAGTCCGAGAATCTATGGAACAAGCATCTCCTGTCTGCGCAACATGCCATGCGCCTCCAACGAATACGGGACAACGTGTTGGGTAGACCGCCCGGAGCACCACCACCTCCGAGAGATCCAGAAGATGAGCTACCCGAGGCGACCAATGGCAGTAAGAAGCGCAAAGCGGACGATTCAGACGACGATGCGAGGAAAAAGACAAAGCCTGCGAAAGGGGTCACCGAGCACTATTTCGAAGACGAGAACGAATACAATGCGCATCACCATCTAACGGATTCGGAAGAAGATGAGGCCATGAAAGGCATTGAAGAAGACAATGCTACGAAATCACGAGAAACCGATTCCATCCTTATGCCACCACCTCCGACGACAACCGAAAACGGTACCGTAGACGAAGACGAATGGGCAGCGTTCGAGCGCGACGTTGCTACTCCACCACCCGAAACCTCTGCTCTGACGGCGGAAGCAACCATCAGTGCAGCTCCCATGTCCGCAGGCGAGCTAGCCGCGCAGTCGCGCGAGCAGGCGAGCTCGCAGCGCAAGACGTTGCGTGAAGCTGAGCTTGAGGGTGAGAAGGAGGATGCGGCACGGCAGATGGAGGACGAGTTCGATGAGATGGCGGAGTTGGAAGAGCGGGTCAGGAGGCTAAGGGAGAAGAGGGAGAGGCTGAGGGTAGCTAAGGCGGAGAGCAAGATCGATGACAACAAGGATGCAAAGAACGATTGCGGCAGCGAAGGAGACGATGAGAAGGATGATGATGATGATAGCGACGAGGCAGATGAGTGGGACCTCTGGGCTCGGTGAGGTCTTTGCGCTTCATGCTGTCTTGTATCATGACTGGTCTCAGGCGTCGGGAATTGGTTGAAATCTGATATCCAATACGAGCGTTGTACCACCACAGCGAGTTTGTTCAGGGACGATAAGCACTGGAAATTGTACCTGACGTCCGTAACATATCCGGGTTCATTGAATTTCAGCCTGCTCATATGCTTCCGCGACCTCTGGCAATGGTGGACGGTTGTCATCTTGCATGTAAGCCATCAGTCCCTCCTTGCCCACCCTTCTTGCTTTCTCCAGCTCCAGCTCGCCCTCCCTAAGCATACCTTTACTGTACTGCAATGCGCCTTTCTGCCGCCTCTTTTCCTCCTCAACCTGCGCCTGTCGGTCCGCAAGAGCTCCCTCCCTACGCTCGCGTTCGCGCCTCTGTTTTGTGAAGGCTTCTGCCTTTTCCAGAGACACGCTAGTATCACTTGGCGCTGGGGGTAGAGCAGCGATATGAGACTCGATGATAGGATCGCGGATTCTAGGTTTCAAGGAGATATACCGCATATCTGTCAGGATGGCTGGCGGAAGGTAGTCCATGTCCGTGGATCTGTTGAGGACGTTAGGAGGAAGAAACTTCAGAAGCGCCGCAAGATCGGACAAGAGAGTACGTTCTGGCAATTTCAGACCTAAGTACGATGGTGAGCGGACAATCATACAGTAGAATAAGGCGAACATACGATTGATATAGTCACGATACCACTTTTCTCGGTCCTTATCAGAAAGCTTCGAATCGCGCATTTCTGCCTCCTTCTTATATTTTCTTCGAAACTCGGGCCAGTAAAGTTTCGGCGTAGCAAAAGTTTGAAGGAAAGCGAGATATGGTATTCGCGGATCTTTCTTCTCCTCTTTTTCTCGTTGCTCTTTGAGCTGCTGGATCCTTTCGCGACTCCATTGACCCCACACTTCCTTCCTGGACTTCATATTCGGCAAGACTGTGTACCGATCGTCTTCAACGATCTGGCCTCCATCGATAACCTTCTCCCATGTTGTGTACGGACCGATGTTGTAGTCATCCAACAGGTCCCGGAAAAGGGCATTTGAATCTTCTTCTGTCAGCTGCAAGCCTTCCGCGCCTTCTTCGAAATCCTCCCCGTCATCGCCGTACTCGCCAGGGTCCAGACCGTAGTCTTGTCCCATAGCTGCAAGCTGATACGCCATATCATCTTCGTTAAACTCGACGTGCTGCTCATTGCTGTCTTCGGTCTTCTGGCGTTTTGAGGGGCTCACTTCATTCTCATCATCCGTGATTTCGACTTCTTCGTATCCGTCACTCACATCTGCTTCCTCTTCGTTCTGGGCAGCAACGGCAGGTAAAGGTGATGCACCAGGAATTCCACGCTCCGTAGCAGCGACCTCTCCCGCAGCTATTGAAATCCCTCTGGCTTCATTTTCACGTGGTACAATTTTATCTTCAGAAGGGGTAGGTGCCCCCTGGAGCCTTTCCTTCTTCTCTCGCTCTAATCTGTCGTACTCAATTACCCCTCTCATGACCTCAGGCAGGAATTTCCAGTAGCTTTCATTCTCCTCCGGATTGAATACGAAGCGCCGCCCAAGCTTTGTCTCAACAAGTAGCCATGGCGGGCATTCAGGGATTATATGCTTCCGTTTGGGTCTATCCTGAAGTTGTGGCCGCGGCCGATTGTGGTGATCTCCTCTGAAATTTCCCTGCCCCTGACCTGAACCGTATGGGTTTGCAACATAAGAGCGGCCATTGGACTGAGTGAGGTCAGGTATTCCGGTCAGAACTCCCTGTGGGGTGTAGTGTGGGGCGCCAAAAGCCTGCTGAGCAACCGGCGCTTGAATTTCCGTAGGACGAGTGTACGTTGATTGTTGGATGGCAGCATTGAAGTAATATGGATGACCTAAGGCGGAATTTTCGTCAGCATTCATACTGGACAGGTCAGTAATGTGGGTGTAGCTTGAGATCGATAATAGTACTCACCAGAGGGCGCCCTATGCTCTGTCCACCCCGCAGGAAGCGGTGAAGCTGGCGGAGCGGGCTTGTGGGTCGACTTGAGCATACTGTTAGTCGGCTTGGAGGCAACAGTGCCTTCAGTGCACTACACAATGAGTCTACTTGAATTTAAGATGTTGTGCCTGTCCAAAGCACGGGAGGTGTCGATAGACATGCCAAGATAGAAGTGCTTGGCGCTTGCAAACAGTGCAAACCCAAGAAACGCGTATGAGCTGTGAACCTACATGGTAGATTCTACAATACTGTCACAGGAAGCTCTGAACCTGCAAAGTGATCGAAAGAGCCACCAAACCTACAGCAACTTAGTCAAATATCTCGCACGTCATAGAGCTGTTTGGAGCAGCTCCTAAGGTTTCCGATTCGGGGTTTAATTCGTTGTCATGTCACGAAGATACGATTCCAGGGTATACTGAACTCCAAGACCGATGCATCACCTAATCTTCAGCTAATTCCAAACTTACAGACAACTATCTTCTCACCTGAAGGCCGCTTGTACCAAGTTGAATATGCCTTAGAAGCTATATCGCATGCCGGGACGGCTATTGGAATATTAGCCAACGATGGGATCGTATTGGCTGCGGAGCGAAAGGTGACAAGCAAGCTTCTCGAGCAGGATACGTCGGCAGAGAAGCTTTACATATTGAACGAGTGCGGCTTATCCAATACGATTGGTTACATACGCTGATTCCTGTGAAGTAATATGATCTGCGCTGTAGCAGGCATGACCGCCGATGCGAACATTCTGATAAACTACGCTCGTCAAGCCGCGCAGAGGTATCTCATGACCTACAACGAGGAAATCCCATGCGAACAGCTCGTCCGAAGATTATGCGATCTGAAGCAAGGCTACACACAACATGGTGGGCTTCGTCCTTTCGGCGTCTCGTTTATCTACGCCGGCTACGACCCGCAACGGGAATTTCAGCTATACCAGAGCAACCCTAGCGGCAATTACGGTGGTTGGAAGGCAACTAGTGTCGGCGCAAACAACGCCAGCGCTCAGAGCCTGTTGAAACAGGATTACAAGGAAGAATGCGACCTGAAAGAGGCATGTGGGCTAGCGGTGAAGGTTCTGAGTAAAACCATGGATTCCACGAAGCTGAGTAGCGAGAAGAGTACGAGTGCCACCCTTTTACTCTGATAACGGTATGCTGACCATGTTCGCAGTCGAGTTTGCAACTGTAGGCAAGACCAAGGGTGGCAAGGTCTACCACCATCTCTGGGGCGCCGACGAGATTACCACACTCCTGAAAGAGCACGGCTTGGCGAAGCAAGAAGAGGCAGATACAGGGTAGGAGAGCAGACCATGATTTAGGCGCATGGCGTTCAACCAGTATTTGTACCTATAGAGCAAGAAGATGATCGTGCTTGAGATGCCGAAGCATCATATGCTTGCATTTGAGGTGATCAGGTTCATCCGATTTGTTTGATAGTTCCTCTTATGCAACCTCGATCTGGTGATAGAAGCGGGCACGGTCATACTCGCAATGGTGTCCCATGGACGATGAACTGTCGAACCACGACAAAAAATACAGTCAGCTCTTAGTCAGGCAAAGTCTCAGTGACATAACTCGACGTCTTACCGCTCGCTAGCGAGGACAGCTAACTGATAAGGATATCGTAGGCGAGTATTTGGCTGGAGAAGCTCATTTCAACAGATCAATAATTCAAAGATACCACAGTTAGATCGCCGAAATGGGAGAAATCGTCCTGATACCTGATACTTTACTCTAGTAGCAGGCGCCAAGACTTGCAAGGCTGGAGGCCCGTGCTCAGGTCTGACGACGCATCGAATTTCCTCCATCCTCATCCATCTTTTTGCAACCTGTGGCATTCTCATTGTTCTATACTTGGGTCTTTGCCCTGATCATAATCCTCTACGAGCATACGTACCACGAGTAAGGTGAAGCCAATGAAAATTAAGCCTGGCCACCATGGGTTCGGCGGTTACGGAGTCTCAGAAGCTGCACAGCGCTTAACATCAGGCGGGTTGCGAATAAAGGATCGTTACCAGCAGGCTTGAATATATGATCCATCTGAAACACACATGGCAAGAGCTTAAAACCCAGAAAAAAATGTCCTGAGCCGAATACCGAAGGAAAGCCGACCCCGAAACCATCAAGAAACCACGCTGAAAACTAGCTGTGGCATTCCCTAAACTCAGGCTAGCTGAGTTAAATCGCCTGAAGCCTCCTCTGACGCTCGCTCCATAGGTCATGGATTTCCTTGTCCAATGCTTTGATCATGTCAGAAGATCGGTCAATCGAGGCCCAGTTTTTGCCCCCTTCTCTCTTCCAGCGGCTGATGCGCTCGTACTCCGCACTCCGACGTCTTTGCTTGGTATCGATCTTGTCGCAAAGCTTGCACTTCTGGGGGTTCTGAACGGTCTGCATGATAAGCTTCATGCCGCAAGTTTCACCAGTGCGGTATTCCCGGTTGCAGTGCTGTCTGAAGTGGCCCCATTTCCAGTCACCACAGTTAAATCGATGCTGGTCGAAGAAACACATGTTTGGGAGTAGCTTTCTCTTTCGCCATGTTAGCAAGGTTTTGAGCTTTCCGAGATTACTTTCCTACCTTTGTGTTTCGCTGAGGTTTTAGGCTGGCACAAATAGACGCTTTGGACGCCGCGGCTACGGGAAGCTCTGCTCCTGTCAGCCCAAGCAAGACATACTAGCCAATGGGTTCCGCTCACCTGGTGAGGGCTGTGGAAGTTCTTTGACGACAGGTGTTGGAGCCTGTGCAATATGGCGGCTTCAAATGACTCCTGAATGGCTAGTCTTTGGCGCTCGAGCTGTTGCAGAAAACAAAAGCCGCTGGAGGAGCAGAACGCGATATTTATGCTTCCAGAGAGCGGACGTGATCTGGTCCTGGCATCCTCTCGACTAGCTTCGCGTTGTTGCCCTTGATACTATCGGCTTTCTTGCCAGCGAATCAAAGAAATGGCTCGAGTTTGATATGTCAAATATCACGAACATTGTCGGCCGTCACATCTTCCATCCAATCACTGCCACGCAGCTCAAAGATCGTCGAACTCAATTGCTGCAAGTCCGGTTTAACAGACTTACTAGGTATGCACAACCGACGGATGCTCACGGAGACTGGTAGTGCACTGGCGTGAGCCGACATATGGTGACGACTGTCGACGTCTTTTTCTATCCAGTCATTGAACAAGAAGCTATCAGTGTTCTGATACTCCTCTTTCCAATTGGTCTTCCTACTCTTCAAACGGATTGTCTAGCGTGTTAGCTATCCCTGCCGCTGTGCAACTCCTCATTATCAACAGATCACATGAGGATGGAACCGTCCGAAAGTCTGCCGTTTCCGCGGCCATCCCCACATATTCCTCTGGGTGGGCAGAGTCTATGCTGGTCGGAGTGACTACCCGTCCGTGGGATGTGACAAGATCAGCATTCGCCTTACTTCAGTCCCTTCATTGGCTCTCGCAGGGTTCATTGAATTCCCCATTTGCCTCATATCAAAGACAAGCCCGCCAATCACGACTACATCGTCAAACCTTTCTAGTGGAATCTCAGCTTTACCGGCTCCTGCAGCTCCTTGAACCTGGAGAAATTGAGATGGCTCGAAAGTTTCCCATGGAGACTAGCACGCTAATGCGGAGCCATTGTCCAACTGAATCGCACGTTAGCGCGCCTCCGTTCAGTCCCTTGTTATGCTTCAACGATTCTTTGGACAGAGGCGTACTGGAGGTGCAAGAACGCTCCTGACTCGTCCGTGCCCTGGTCTGAACCTTCTTTGGCTCCGAGGAAATCCACTCGGACTGTTGATCTCGTCTCTTGCCTGTCGTTGTGACATCAATTCACTCTTACCCGTAAAAGCCGGAAGCCGTTTTTTGCTCACACTGCGCACGCCCGGGTTCAGAATAGCTGACGGGGAGGACGAACGTTGTTTTCCTTGGGTAGAGCCTGCATAGGCGTGTCTGACTCAGGCCTATGATGTTTTGATCACCTCAGAAACGCACGCAACGATTCGACGAGGCTGCGTATCACTCGAGGTAATCTAGCGTGATTGGGGTAGGAGCGTGCCTTCCGAGCATGCAAAGATTTACGATTGTTGTCGACCAATACGAGGCGTAGGGTTTCAGATCTATTCCTCTTCGATACTCCCAGCAACTGCTGGATGCCTTGCGCGATCGTCGATTGCTACAACGACACTGTCGACGAGGCTCTGGCCGTCAATAGGCTTGCTTGAGAGGGGGCGAGGGCATAGAAGGCTGAGATCGGCTTTGCTGTATGGTCTTTCATGGCTGCCCTATTGACCAAATCATCCGATGACATTCTAAGCCGCCGAAAGAGGAACCACTTAGTGTGGTTTACCCCTGTCACCCAGCATTGCAATGGGTCAGCCCCAGGTAAGCATAATCTGTAGCCAATGACAAAAGGCTGACGGCAGAGGGGGTCCCTGAGCACGTAAACATGGAGGAAAAGCTGTGCATCTTTTGTACGTTCGCAAAGAAAATCCTCGACAGAAGCCGATGAAGCGACGTTGAAAGTTGCCATATGCATGTTAGTTGCACGTCAACGCTCGTACCTTATGATCGGGCTCGCAGCGTTCATGTGAGGAGCAATCGATGCGTGCACGGGTGCTCAAGATGCAGTCGTCAACAAATCAGAGGCCAGCAAAGAGGCCTCCAGAATTTAGAGTGCAAGCGTCGCGATCGCGTTTTATTGGCATCTGCCAGCTCATAGGTTACAGCGCTGCATACATCCTTCGGTGGCCCTAGCCAATAAAGAGTCTTAAACGAGCATACTTTCGCGCTTGTATTCGGACGACTAGCGTGAACATCAATTGTACGGATAGATGTACATTAGATTAGCGGCGCATCAAGAGTGTCAAACTTAATTGCTGAGCGCCTGGGGAATCTGGTATATTGGTCATGGCACACGACCACGCTCGAGCTAAATGTGATCAGTTGTTGCTTCTCGGCTGACACAAGAGAGTATCAAGCTCGTGGTCCTGTTGTCGGCCGACCTTCCTTTCTTGATCGAATGGCACAGAAAGACGCTGCTCCCCCAGCAGCCATATGGTAGGGGAAGATCGTGAGAGGTTGAAGCAGTTGCAGAAGGCATTTGCTCCTCACTATAATTTCATGACTCCCTCAATGAAACGCCACCTTTTGCCAACAGCGTCGATCTGCTTCTGAGCCTCACTTGTCACGTTCAGGAGGCAAAGGTCGATAGCTTTCATTCGGACATTTACGGAGTGCGAGATGTCCTGTTCCATCACCTTTACGGTAGCTGCCTTGGTAGAGCGCTAGCACAATACTTCCCAGTGTTGGTTGGTGTTCCATGCTGGCCTATCTATCTCCTACAAAGAAGTATGTATCGAGTACAGACACGCGCAGTTGTAGCCGTTGAGACTACCCTTATGTTTGACCCTCTCGTTCCGTGTTTACTTCCACTCACAAACATTGAGAGTTTCGTGCTATCCAGAGCGTACAAGACGTACCGTTCCTGTGCAACGAGCCCCCGTCACGTTGTGTCAAAAGTTTGAAAACATTCCCAGCAATCCATGATAAGAATAGGATCGCAGTGTGCAACTACGAAGCTTTTAAGTTCCGAGGCTTACGAAGAAGCCGACCCCAGATCGCCAGCTCACGAGTGTCAAAACCCGTTTGTTGAAGAAACACTTTAACATCCAGTCTTGCCCTAGAATTGTATTATTATCTCCCTCGTTCAACTTTCCTTACCGGCTTGAGTCCTAGACACGCCAAGCGTCTCACTTCGCAGTTCGCCCACGCCGGCTACACTCCCCTCAGGATCTAAACCACTAGATCCCACACCACCCACGCCGCCAGCCTAACACGCCAATACGGCCCCCTCTCCTTCACGCGCATCTTCCACATGGGACGTGAAGTTCCCACCTACCAGCCTGAGGCGGCGCGTGAATTTTTCAGGAGGGTGGGTTTTGAATGGGATACTGCAACGAGGGAGGGTAGTTTATGGAGTGTAGGGCGAGAATTAAGGAGTGAGTTGTGGTGGGGAGAGAGGGTGATGAGGAAAAGGGCGAGTGGAAATTACGAAAACGATTTGTGAAACACAGGAGGTGCATATGGATCAAGGGGTTAGGGGTTTTGGTGGTGCAAAGAGAAGAAAGGATAGGGAAAAACAAAAATAGGAGACAACACTAGGCCTTCTGCGAAGGTTCGGAACCTTAATCCCAAACAACTCTGCAAAAGAGAATCGGCCCGCACTTCGGTGCAGCCGGAATTAATGTTTCCGACACAAGAGGCAGCAGTCACCAACACGGCCACCAATTCCCTTCGAAGACCGCTTCGTCCAATACGGATTATATCCTATCAATCACATCTCATCCTCGAAGTCTTCCTCTCCCGGTCAGGCCTACATTCGGAGAAGTTGTACACCATTAGACCGTGTTTCCTATTTGCACACTTTCGCGATTTGATTGGTTTGCAGTCGTATCGAAGCTCATGATCCACTGTGCACATATCCTGCGTCTCAGACTTGGAACCATCAACGCAGTAAATAGTGCGACGGTACCTTTTACTTCTTCTCCTCGATGTAGACCGCAATGAGTGGCATAGTAAAGTTTACGGGACAGTCATGGATGAAAACAAGGTATTTGTATGCGGAAAGTTTAAGGATGAGATAACGATGAAACGACTCGGGTATGAGTATCATACTTTACTACGCCAACTAATACATCATTTTGAACAGGAAGGCGATGCGTGCTGGCTTGAGCTAGTACCTGGCTCTATGTTCTTGTTGCAGACGGTCTTTATAGGGTTCACAGAACCGAGAGACCGTGCCTGGCTTCAGTACATGTAGATAGAAAGGTAGCTCCGTTGGGGGGTCCGACTAAAGTATTCATTTTCTGTATCGCTCGGGCGTATCGAGAACTGCGGCCTTGTATGGGCAGATCTACAGCTTGGTCTACAATTATGCGCCTCCCCCCGTCAAGTCCACTGCGGTGTTTTGCTACCTCTTACGTCTTTTGTATACATGGCCCACCGACAATTCGACAGCTCTGACACGATAGCAGACGGTGAGGTATGTCGTTTCTTTGCACAGCAGTATCAAAGTCGGGTCCGAATGTTGGCTCTAGTGTGTAAGAATGTCTTCGAACAGCAAGGGATGCGATTTCCGTCGTATGCAAGAGCGTGTCCTAGAAGACTGTGCTGAAGATACGCATGTTTGCGAACAATAAATGTGTGATTTGGAAGTTGTTTTTTGCCATTGCCATGCTAATGCTTTTCTTGCCCAGTCAAGTCCGATGCTTGTCCAGTAAATGCCATTCTCTCAAGCAACTTTGCTTCCTTTCTTCGGGCTGGACCCTCCACTCGTTCGCTCTCTATTGCTCCCGCCACTCTGGGCACCGCCTTCCTGCTGCCCTCGTTGCTGGCTAACATCAGGGTTTGCAGGACTGACGTCAAGCGGATTGTTGGCCCCCTAATGAACCCCAAGTCTCAGCATACATCCAATGATCCAATGTCCAAGAAAAGACGACTCATGTTTCCATGTCTTTTGCACTGTAGTATTATGATCTCCCGGCTCAGGCCCCCGCCGTCAAAGAGAAGCGCAATGACCAAGACTTAGGCGATCAACACTTAAGAGATCAAGACTCACCCCCGTTGACTCCCCCGCCTTCTCATTCTCCTCCTGTGGGTCTGTGATGTTGGGGTTGAATGCGGCCTCCTCCTGCCTCGCGCCTTCATCGTCCGTCGCGCTCTTGCTATACTCTGTCGCTTCGGTGTTTATGCTATCTTTGTCCTGTGAGTCTTTACGGGGATAACCCAAGCGTGAGAAGGTCGAGAGAAGTCGATGGGCGGATGGCGTGAGAGTCGGGTGATGGAGTTGTGATTGAGAGTTGGTGGTCGGGATACGGGGATGTGGTGGGAGTCTCTGTCTTCGCGTCACGGCGCCAGAGAGACGGAGGCATTTAGTAAGGTAAGCCATGATGTGGTGATTAAAGCGAAGTTATTGCGGTTTCAAGGAGAGAACGTTCTCTTTGTAAATTGTGAGAAGAAATTTTTACAGCGGAACGAACGGATGGATTTGAAGCTCTCTTTGGCGGAACTGGTAGCATCAGATGTGGTAACCATAGCGTGGTCATGGATCGGTTTCCGCGAAAGGACCAGACGTCATGTAAACCCTTGTAATTACCGGCATTGCTGTCGGGCCGGCCCAGGCCGCCGAACGTCCGGCAATTCCTAAAGTACAGTGAACCTTTTTTATAAGCAGTTGGGTTATAGGCAGTATCGTGTTATAAGCAGTCAATCTGGTCGAAATTATCGATTTTGATAATAATTATCTTATTTTAGTCTATAGAGAGAGGCGATAGATTTCTCGCTTATTTTGATAAGACTACTTATAGAGAAAACGAAAAAAAATTTGATTTCTCCTTATCGATCAAACTTTGATCAAATTTTTTACATTTTTTGCATTTGTGTTTTGTATAATCTTAATATGTCTTCTCTTATTACTTTATCGTGTGCATCTATCTTAATTGAACATAAAATAAATTCTTCGCGATTGCTTTTAACTATAATAACATTGTTGTCAAAGCAACAACAAATTGTCTATTTTCTATATCGAAAAAAATAATTACAAAAGCTAAGTTTTTTGCAAGTTTTTTGCAAAACTAAATTGCTATTTTACAAAAAGTTTGTTGTTGTTTTTAAGACTTAATTTTACAAAGATAATCTAGTCGATAACGTCTATATATGTTGATAAATTGACAAGAAAGATATCTACTTAAATAATTAAATTTAAGCTATTTATATTTGTTATTGTTCTAACAAGTAGATTAAAATAGAAAACATACTATTTAAATAACAAATACGCAAGAAAAATTAACAAATATCTATTATCGAAGCTATTATAAAGAAAATAACAATACTCTTCTATTAAAAACTTTGTTTAATTCTTTCTTTCTATATAATTATATGCAAAATTTATTTAAGACGTCGACAAGATAGCTTAATAATTATAAAGCTTGTTATTATATATAAAAGCGTTATCGATATAGTAAATTCGATTATATTGATCGTAAATAGCTTGCAAATAATCTAGAAAATATACAAAACAATATTAAGAATTAACTAGATTCTAATTTCTTCTCTTATAATTGCTATAATATAAACGAAATAAATCTATTCTAAATAGCAATATTAAAGACAATATTATTTAGCAAGTCTACTAATAATGTTAAGACAAACAAGAGAAGAATTATGGTTATTTTATATTGCAATATTATTAAATTACACAAACTTAAATTGTAAATAATAAACAATACTAATAATTCTTGTGTCTTTAACACAAAAAATATTAATGCGAAAAATTTACAAATAGTATAATAATCTAATTGTAAAATCTAAATAATTGCAAAGATATTTAAGAAATATTTAAATTAATTTCGACAAAAAGTAGACAATTAAAAGTATATACTTTTAATAGACAACTTTGCAACTTACAAAGCTAACATTAATATATATCGAAAGGAAGAAAACAAATTTATGCAAAACATTAAGATTATCTTTTTATTAATTAATATTACAAATATATATTAATTATTTAATTAAAATTAGCGTAATCGTTGGGTCGAATTTCAACTCGATCGAATTAACTTGCTCAATTCTAATCCTAGAATTAAGCAAATTTTCTAGCTCAACAAGATAAGACGAACGAAGAATACGCGTTAAGTATTCAATTCAACTTACTTAATTTTATCAATAAGATTAATATAAGATTAAATAAATAATAATATACGTCTTATATTTTGCATAATTAAATGCATCAACAATTTGTATTCGAAATTTAAGTAATAGATTTAAGCAATAAATTAGTAAAGACTTAATGTTATTTGATTACATTATATATATAAAGATAAAATTTGTAAAATTAATCTTGAAAGTAGACTAATCGTTGGGTCAAGTTATGATATCACCTCTCTAGCCCAACCCGACGCCAAGATCGAGTCGTGATGATTTTTTGAAATCGAATCGCTCAAAGTAGTTTAGCGCGAAGCGCGCTAAACTACTTATAGTAATCGACTAAACTACTTTGAGCGATTCGATTCTTCGAATTTTTTTGACTTGGGTCTTGGCATTTGCACGTGACATTTCTGGGTTAGCGCGACCAGTCTACTTGAAAGTCTAGAACACTAAAATCTAAAAATAAGTGTTTGTTGAAAGTTCAAAATAAAATTTGGCTATTATAACAATTGATTAAGCTTTGCTTAATATATGTTAAAATTAAGTTTCTCTTGTTATTTCTCTATTATGTTTAAGTTAAATTAATAGTTATTTTATATATTGATTTGTTGTTGCTTCGCAAATATCTCTTGCAAATAAATTAACGTATTTTGATTTAATTTGTTTATTATATATTGTTGTTAACTCTTCGCGAAGACAAATATAATTACTTGAGATATTAATTAAGAATAATATAAGTTCTACAAGTATGTCGACAATATTAACTCTATTTGCGAGTAACTTGAGTTTCGATGTTTTCTCGCATTATTGTCGACGTAATTTTGAGTTTTATTTATTAAGAGTATTAAAGAAAGATTGACAAGAAAACAAGCTTAAAATTCTTTTAACGTATTAGTTCGATCTCGACTTCTATTATTGTTTGCTATTGTTGTCGTATAAGTAGCGTTATTTAAATTATTTAATTTAATAAAAGACGTTTCGAAGTCTAAATTATTGTTCGACTTCTTATTATTGTTTTTTGATTTTGTTGCTTAAATAATATTCGACAAAGATTCGTTGTTATTAATTTTTTTAATATCTTGATTTAACTTTTTCGCGATAATAAACAATATAATATTTGCGTTCTTCAAAATGTTCTTAACAAATTAATATATACGCTTAATTATTATTATATTTTTAACAATATATTTGCGAAATTGATTGCAACAATAGATAATTATATTGCGCATTATTAAAAACAATCGTTTAACATTAATATTTAAAACAAAAATTATTAAAACATCTTTAATTATATAAGTCAATATTAAGAATTAAGACTTTAAAGTGCTTTAAACATTTAAAATAAAAGACTTATCAATAGATTTAACTAATTTAGTAAGTTAAATAATTGTTTTGTTAATCTTTATCTTTAGCGCAATATCTTGTGTACTATTATCAACGTTTTATTGATTGTCGATGCTATATTAAGTAGCTAGCACAATAATTGCTAAAAATTGTCTTTTTTTAAATTTAATAACAAGACGTTAATAATATTTTATTTTTAATATTGTAAATAATTATTATTGTAATGTTTTTTAAACTCTTAAATGTATTTTCGTTTATTAATTAATAATCAATTTCGACTTTATAAAGAGACGTTAATCTTTGAAATAATAGAAAACAATAATAAAATGCGAAACATTATTAATAAAGTAACGTTTGTTATATATCGACTATTTCTTGAATAAGTTAAGCAAAGTCTTAATATTAAAGTATATATTTGCTTTGTTATAAATAGCTTTATAGTATACATCAATTTAATTTTTGACGATTTAATTATTTTTTTGTAATTTTTTTATTCAAGTTATATTTAAAAGTCTCGCAATAACTTGTTGCTAATTTTTCAAATAATTATGTATTGCATTGTAAATTTCTTAAGCTTTGTATATTATAAAATTCTAAAAAGAATTTAATGTTTAAGTAAGTTTTTTGAAAAATTTCAAAAGTATTATTATGTAACGTATTTAACTTTATTTATTTCTTGTTAATTCTAGCATTTAAAACTTTAATTTTGCTTAAATATAAAATTATTTATATATAAAGTTCTTTATATTGTATGTTTGTTGCAATATAGTATAAATATTATTTTAACAAATCTTAATATCTTAAATTATACTTTTTATGTTTTTACTTAATATATTATTTGTTTGAAGTTTGCGAAAGACTTTGTATCAAACAATCAATGCGTTAATTGCAATAATAATAAGTTAAATTTAAAAATTATATTTGTTAAAACTTATAACAATAGAAGCTAGCAATTAATCTTTTCTTGCGCAAAGTCTTTTTAATAGAATTTCTTCTCTTAATTAAATTATTAAGATTCTTTTTCTTAATTTCGATAATAACATTCTTGTTTTAAACATATATTTTGAGCGTTTTTAACAAATTGTTAATTGCAATTTGTATAATATAACTTATGCAATTTATTATCTTAAGCTTTAAATTTTGAATTATGCTTTTGTTTTGCAAAATCTTAGTAAAAACTCTTTGTAATATTTTGTTGTTATTAATGTTATTTGCAATAATAGTTATTAAGCACTTTTTGTCAATTATTCTTTATTTTATTGCTAGATTTTTTTTGCTTAAATTTTATTTAAAGTTCGCATAATTAAACTTGATAATTTTATTTAATTTATTTGCTTTATTATATAATACAAGTAAGTTCAAATAGTCGTAAGTTGTTTATGCACTATTAATATGTTTTATTTTCTTGTTTAATATATAATATTTTTTAGCATTTGCTTGTAGAAATATTTCTTTCAAAAGCGCACTAAAGTTTCAAGATCTTAATATAATTCGAAAGCGTAAAAAGAGTAATATTTACGTCGATTTATTATTTACAAATAAATTCTTTATTAAAATTGCGTCTTTCTTCTTAAATACAATATTAAGAATCAAGAATTGTGCATTGTATATTTCTTGCTTGCGCAACAATAATTTTTGTAAATTAAATATATTTTCTTAAGCTTTTATAAGAATTGTCGCTTTTTATATCTATAAATAACTATTAATTAGTAAAGACGTTATTTAATATAATATACTTATGTTGAAATTTTAACTTAATATAACTTTGATAATTAATATAATTAAATTTTAATTTAAGTTTTAATACTTATTAGTATGCTATTGAAGCTAAAATTTAAATATAATTATTTGATAAAAACTATAGCGTCAAGTTATTACTTAAGATTTACTTGTCAAATTTTATTGTTTCGACAATAGTTTTCTATCTCGATAATATATAATTTTCGAGTAATAGAAATTAATACTAAAAATGTATATAATTACACTATATTATCTAGTAATATCTTAAGTGTTATTTATTTTTATATTAATTTCTCAATTATTATTTACTTAGAGCTTCTTATTTAACAAAGCAAACGTTGCATATAATTAACAATATAATTATTTATAAAGCTTGACGTTTAAATAAAATACTTGAAGCAAAAGCTAACAATTAAGAAGAGCAAGTTATTCTCTATTGTAAGAGAGCATTGTTTTTTATAATAAATTACTAGAATTATAAACTTTACTTAACGTACAAAATATTATTAAACAATACTTACTTATTGTTACGAGTTGCATGCTAATAAATACTATTCGTCGTACATCGCTCTTCACAAGATAATCAAAAAGAAAAGATCTATCAATAGAATTAAGATAATTAAGATGACTTGACTCTTAAACATCTTGAATTTTAAATTAAGATAATTAAGATAATTAAAATTTTAAACATCTTAAACATCTTAAATCTTAAATAATGAAAAAGTATATAGCTTTCGAACGCGATTTTCTTATAAATTGTATTCAACTTATCTTAAGTCTTTACTTATTGTTACTTTGATTCATTGAACTATCTATAAAAACTTATTAAACATAAGATTGTCTATAGTTGCAACTCTTGTTATCAAATAATTGCTTACATTGTCTAAAGACGTCTACAAATCTCTTTAATAGCATAACTCGCTCTAATATTTTTTACGAAAGTACTAGCGTAACACTTTGAACACTTTAAGAATGTTTGTATTAAATTAATGCGTTTTTATTTTAAACAATAGCTTAACAACATTATATCAACTCTTTATTAATGAAGACAACAAAATAAGAATTAACAAGTTTGACGTCTATTATAAAGATTGTATTAATCTAGAGAACTAGCTTATGCAAGTAAATATTTATTTTATTTTCTATTCTATTCTAGCGAACAAGAAAACGATTTTCGCATTCACATTTTGTCAAAGAAAAAGTTTAGCATTAACTCAAACTAAATTTACGCAAGTATTTAAAGAATTATGACGAAAACTCTTGTGCGATGTTCACAAATTTTAATAATTTTAAGAAAGAGCTTCGAAGAATCTTCGAAACATTTAACGAGAAACAAATTGTAAAAAGAGTGATTTAACATTTAATTTAACGAATTTTTGCAACAAACTACGCAACAAAATTTCAAAAATATGTTAATTTTATTAAATGAGACGATGTCGCACTTATAACAATGTTTCGACAAAATTTTAAAAATAATCTTAAGAACGAAATTATGCGTGATAACAAATTCATTAACGATATATTTAATTTTATCGAAGTAGTTATCGATTTCGACGACAAATTATATAAAAGAATTATGAAAAAGCGATATAATTAATTTTACGAAAGAGTAGAAATCTTCTTTGAATCAATGATTAAATATTATTAAGAAGAATTTCGTTCTAATTAGAGATACAATAATCTAGATTATCGTAAACTTGCATTTATAAAATTAGATTTTACTTAACGACGCAAAGAGAAGAACTTTAGAAGATAGCAAAATAACAAATTCTAAAAAACGTACTATTTATGTGACAAATCGAATAACTTCGCAAGAGATTATTAATTACGAAACTTAATAAATCGTCGACAAATCAATGTTATATTGAGAGAAATATTTGATTGCTAAAACAACATTAGAGAGCAAATCGACACAAAAGCGAACATCTTCAATATTAAATCGAACGACAATTACTATTTGATAAAGAATCTAAATTAATTATAGAAAGTTCTAGATAAAACATTATTAAACAAGGCATTCGCATTTACGCAAAAAGTTAATTAAGCACTCTAAAAAATTATTAAATTTTATAATTTAATTATCGACTTAAACGAAGAGTATAACTAAATTTTTTTTTACGAATGCATAAAAGACATTACGAATTATTTCGAAACTTTAATTAATTTATCGAAGATCGTAAACGAATGCGAAAAGAAACTAAAAAGCAATGTTATTACAAAAAAGAACATACTTGACATTATAATATAACAATTGAATTTTACAATATACGCAAGTCTTAATTGAACAACTTGTTACAACGACTTATGTTAAACTTATCTAAAAGAAAAAAATGAAATTAATTAATTTTCTAAAAAATCAAAGTTAGCAATCTAGCAACAAAAGAAAGCTTAGCGCAAACAAACATTTAAAGCAAAAGTTACAACATAAGAGCAAAAAAAAGTTCATTTTTTTTAATAAAGAACATATTAAAGAAATGCAATATGTTAACTTAATAATAACAACTAAACTTAACAACGTACGCACAATATTTTATCACATTAATTAAGATTAACGATTGTCGATTCACAACAATGATTAATTTTGATGCAATAAATAATTTTATGATCAAAACTTTTGTAAAGAGAAAAGAATATTTTATTCGAAAAAAATCTAACGCTTACAATTTAATAATTGTAGATAAAAACTCATTATTCGCAAGAAATAAAAAAGTAAATAAAGAAACGAAATTACTATCAATAACTATTTAGCAACATTACGAGAAACTAATCTTTAATATAGTAAGAATAATTACTTATAATATTGTTTTAAAAATGTCTTAATTAAAGCAACACAATTTAGAAATTAATTAAAATATACAAGTATTCAAATTCGCACAATATAATTACGCAATTCACATTTAATTTACGCATCAATAGCGTTCAATAATAAATAAAAGATTAAATCGAAATTCGATCGCAAATAGCGAGTTTGCATTTTCGCAAAAAAACGATTTAATAAAGTTCGATTCGACAAACATTAACAAAGATTAATTAAATCACAAAATTAAAATAAATAAAAAAAATTGCGAATTTTTTAAGAGTTTTAAACTATTTGATATAACGAGAAAATCGCTAAAGCACATATTACGAATATACAACAATTGAAAGCATTTGTTTTAAAAAAAGAAAACGATCGAAATTTTATTTAAACATTAATTGTAAAATTACGAGATTAAACTTGAATTAGAAAAGCAATTTACGTTTAAATTTATATATGCTTTATTCGAAAAAAAGCTAGAAACTCTTCGCAAATATCTAGCAAAAAACGAAAAAAAAAAAGAATTTATAAAAGAATTTTAATTATAAACAAAATACTTGATTCTCTTTGTACTTAAGAAGAACGAAATTTTTCGTCTATGTGTTAATTATCGAAAGCTAAACAATATTACAATAAAAAATCGATATTCATTATTTAACATTAATGAATTTCAAAATCGATTATTCGAAGTAAAGTATTTTATCAAATTAAATTTACAAGAAACGTACAATCAAATTAGAATAAAAGCAAAAAAAGAATAAAAAATAGCCTTTTGTATACGATATAAACTATACGAATATACAATAATGTCGTTCGAACTCACGAACGTTTCGACGACGTATTAAAAAATTATTAATAATACATTACAACAATATCTAAATCAATTTGTCATAATATACTTGAAAGATATTATAATTTATTTAAATATTTTGAAAAAACATGTGAATTATGTTTTTAAAATATTGAAATATCTAAATAAAAAAAACTTATATCTTAAATTAAAGAAATGCGAATTTCATTAAAAAGAAATTAATTTTCTTAAATTTGTCGTTAAACAATATAAAGTACGCATGAATTTCAAAAAGCTACGAACAATTAAAAAATAAAAATTATTTATTAATGTCAAAAAAATTTAATTCTTTTTAGATTTCATAAATTACAACAAGAAGTTCATTGAGAATTACTTCGTTAATACAATATTATTAACGAATTTTACGAAAAAAAACGTTATAAATATAGAAATTAACAAAAAAAATTATTTTAAAATCTTAAGCTAAAATGCTTAAAGAAATTAATATTAAAGATGTACAATTTACAATTATTAAATAAGATTAAAATTAATGCATTAAATTTAGTTATTAATACATACTTTAATTAAAAGCATAAAAACATATAACATTTAATAACATATTTTTCGAAAAAACTCTTATTAATTAAATAGAATTATTATATTTACAATAAGAAGCTATTTGTTACGCTAGTACTTTCCACGAAGATATTAGAGAGAGTTATGCTATCGAAGAGATTTGTAGACGTCTTTAGGCAATGCAAGCAATCACTTGATAACAAGAGTTTGCAACTAAGTAGTCGTAACAATAAGTTAAGACTTAAAATAAATTAAACACGATTTATAAGAAAATCGTATAAAGAAGATCTATATACTAAAGAAGATTCTTTTTGTTCGTCATATTCGTTGTCGAGCATGTTGAGCATTGCTCACTTTGCTCGCTATCGAACACGTCGAACGCATCGAACATTGCTCGCTTAACTCGCTATCGAACACGTCGAACGCATCGAACATTGTTCGCTCAATTCGCTATCGAACATGTCGAACATTGCTCGTTCGCCAAGTCGTCGAACATGCAGGCAATCGTGCTTCGTGCTACATGTTGCGTTGTAATTAATATACCACGTTGTTTCGAGCTTAAGCTCGTAACACTATCTTTTTTCTCAAAGATTTTCGTTTTGAAAGCCAAACGTTCTTCATCATGTTTTGTCAACAACAAAGTCGCCTTCGTATTGCATTCAAAATCGAACGTTACAATACACTAATAGATATTGCTTGTGAACGTTGCTCTCTCTCTAATTGTTCTTGTATCGCCATGAAAGACTTCTCGTCTTATTTGAAGTGTTCGAAATGTGTTCGTGCGAGCAAATTGTGCGTAAACATGTCTTGGTCTTTTCTTAATCACAATAGAAAAGATCTCTTTATCAAGATTGTTAAAGACGAAGCTTTGTTAACAATTGTCATAACTTGATTGCTACGAAATAAGAAGATTTTAAAGAAAGTTGATGCGAAGACAAAACGAAAGACACAATGTCTATTGTTAAGAATAAAGGAATCGAACGCTCTTGAGTTCTTCAATTGTCTTGTTGCGAATGCTCTTGTTGAGTTATCTTTTACCTTTTGATTATTTCTCGCTATGCTAGATGATTTTTCGAATGTTGATGAAATCTCTAGATAAGGTCATAGCAATTATTAGAATTCTCTTTGGATTCCCACGTGTTCTCTAAGATAAAATATTTTTTTCACTTGATTAGATAGTTTTGACCTTGCTATCTTAGAATTTTTTTCACTTTATATCGACTTTCTTTTTGGGCTTTGTAATGAAATGTTTTCTATATAGACGTATTGAAGTCGATTGATTTCAACAATAAGATATAAAATACTAGAAATACTTTGGCGTCCTTAAGTAAATCGAGTTCGTAATTGATTAATCTCTTTGTCTTCTTAATGAGAAACGATTCGACTTTGACATAATTCAATTTCTTGCTTAATTTCCTTGTCTTAAGATTTTTTGTAAAAAGATAAATTTTATTTTTCTTCTTTAGCTAAGATGTCGTTTTTCGTTTTTTGTTTTAATACTTGATTAACTTTTTTTGCATTTTCGAGATGTTGTCGTGTATCTTCTTTAATGTCGCTATTCTTTCGATAATTAATTGAGCTAATAAATGCTTTCGCTCTTCTTCGAAGAGATTGAGCTTCTTATTATAGTTGACGAAGAATAAAATTATTTTAGTGATATTTAAAATCTTTGCATTTAGTGCTAGTTGTGCCATAGATAGAAGTGATATTCAATTGTTATTAGTATTGTTGACGTAGTGTCGCAAGTATTGCTCTAGACTTTAATTTGTTCGCTCTATTTAATCATTCATGATCGAATAATAGGCAATGAACATTCTAAGTCTCGTTCCTAACATTAGTATCAATGTCTTTCAATAATTAAACATGAAGAGCTTGTCTTTGTCACTAGTTAGTCCTTTGAATATATCGTGATATCGTATAAGTCGATTCATCACAATGTATCTTAATTGTTCTACTATAAACTTTTTCTTGCATGCAATAATATGTGAATACTTGATAAGTTTGTCAATCATTATTAGTATCGAATTATATTTGTCTTCAATTGCTAAATTCGTCGACTTGAACAACTTAATAATAAAGTTTATCGTAACTTCATTCTATAACGACTTAAGTAATTCTTGATATTGAATTTCGTCATAGTTCGCATATGTATTATGTTTGTTTTACTAATAATTAAGGCATCGTTTAATATATGTCTCGATAGCTTGTCTCATCTATGAGAACTAACAATGCTAGCGTAAAAGCTAAAGAGTTTTGGTTACTCTTAGATGCTCTTGCAATGATTTATCATAATGTTCTCTTATATATTTATCGATTTTGTCGATAGATATTTGAAGTTTTTCTTTCTTTATTGAAAATTCTTTTATATCGTCTCGAAGTATTTGTAATGTAATATTTAGCTCGTGTTTGTTAATTAATAGTAATTCGTTTTTATTGATCTTAAGTATGTTGTAATTAAACGATTTCTTCGTTTTTATATGATCACTTCTTTTGTTAAATGCGTCTACTTTGTCGTTATTCTTGTCTAGAATATATTGTATTTTGAACTTGTATTGTTCGAGTCGTTCTAATTATTGTACTTGTCTTCTATTAAGTTGTTTAATAATGATAAAGTGCACAAGATTCTTGTGATTCGTAAGAATTGTAAGTTTTGATAACTCTTCGATGTATACTTTTCATGACTTCAAGAAGACTACAATAGCGAATAGTTTTTTGTCGTAAACATCGTAATTCTATTCGATTAACAAAAGTTTTCTCAAGAGATATGTTATTGAGTGTTATATGTCTTCATGCTCTTGATTAAAGTATGCATTGATAACTAGATTTAATGCGTCAATTTCAATTCTACTTGACAATCGTAGATCGTACATTTTTAATATTGATTTTTTCAAGCATTCTAGCTTAAGATTCTAAAATGATTTTTTTTCTACAAATTCCCATATTTATGACGTATTCTTTTTCGTAAAGTTCGTTAATAATATCGCATTAACGAAGTAGTTCTTGATGAACTTTTTGTTGTAATTTATAAAATCTAGAAAGAATTGCACTTTCTTAACATTGATAGATGATTTTCATTCTTTAATTGCTCGTAGTTTTTTAAGATTTATGCGTACTTCATGTTGTCTTACGACAAATTCAAGAAAGTCAACTTCTTCTTAATGAAATTCGCATTTCTTTGATTTAAGATGTAAGTTTCTTCTATTTAGACATTCTAGTACTTTGAAGACATGACTAACATATTCGTTCAAGATTTTTGAGTAAATCATAATATTGTTCAAGTATGCTATGACAAATCGATCTAGATGTTGTCGTAGTGCATCATTGATCATTTCTTGACACGTTGTCGAGACGTTCGTGAGCCCAAATGGCATCATCGTATATTCGTATAGTTTATATCGTGTGCAAAAAGTTATCTTTCACTCTTTCTTTGTCTTCATTCTAATTTGATTATACGCTTCTTGTAAATCTAGTTTGATGAAGTACTTCGCTTCGAATAGTCGATCTTGAAGTTCGTTAATATTGAATAGTGAATATCGATTCTTAATTATAATATGATTTAGCT